>Ga0208158_1000099_pt1 | contig 39091 bp, 31 predicted proteins | sample 8_EtaG_FD_184081 | JGI IMG/M metagenome (GOLD analysis project Ga0208158, IMG submission 184081) | Marine viral communities from the Subarctic Pacific Ocean - 8_ETSP_OMZ_AT15162 metaG (SPAdes) (version 2) | ecosystem: Environmental > Aquatic > Marine > Oceanic | place: Pacific Ocean | collected...
TACTGTGAATTTAACACAAGGAACAGGTATAACATTAACTAGAAATAGCGCTACACAAATAACAATAGATGCTGATAACAACGGTACAGTAACTTCTGTAGGTATTACAGATGGTTATTTAATGGATACTACAGGTACAAATCCTATAACAGGTTCTGGTAGTTTTACTTTAGATGTTGATTTGTCTGAATTAAACTCAATGGGTGATACACTTCTTACAACTGATAAAGCAGTTATATTAGATGTGTCCGAAACTGGTAAAGATCAAGGTAAAGCAATAACATGGGCAGAAGTAATATCTGATCTTAACTTAGCAACAGGTTCTATACCTACAGTAAGTAATGCAACTATTACATTAACTGCTGGAAACTTTATATCTGGTGGTGGTGATTTTACCTTAAATCAATCAGGTAATGAAACTATAACATTTAATGTTGATGAAGGTACAGCTGTTGCAAAAGGTGCAGTAATTGTAGCGGGAACAAATCCAATTAGTGTTGGTTATTCTTCAGGTACAGCAACAGTTAGTATTGCAAATTCTGCAGCAGCACAAAAAGGTGCGGTTATAGTTGCTGGTGGAACTGGTATTGATGTTAGTTACTCAAGTGGTACTGCTACAGTTTCTCAAACAAGCGGTTCAACAGGTGCTTGGTCAGGTAATTTAGATGGTAATGATTCAGGTATCGCAAGAGCTGAAGCTGGTGGTTATACAACATTTACTTTAACAACTCTTACATTATTTGGAGTAGCAACAAATTCTAGACAATGTCAAGTTGAAGTTATGCAAATAGCAGATAATGATCCAAGTTCAAGTACTCCAGCATATAGTACAGTATATCCTAGTGTAGCAAGAGCTGCAGCAACAACAATAGAGATTAAATTTAAAGGCTCTGTTGCAAACGATAAATACTACGCAGTTGTATCTCACGCAGGAACTAACTAATAAATAAATTAAATATAATTAAGTATGGCTAATGTAAATCTACTAACAGACGTACACATACCAGATGATACTAAACTAACATTTGGTGATAGTAGTAGTCCAGATATAGAAATATATTATGATTCAGCTGGAACTGATACAGGTAAATATATATCAGGTCCAGCAGCTGGTACTTTTTATATACAAAACGAAGCTACAAGTGATGTAAGAATAAGATGTCAAGGAAATAGCGGTGGTGCTAGTAAAAGCACTTTATTTGTACAATCAACAGGTTTTGCTTTTTCATCAGATTCAGTGACAACTGTTCAAATGGACACCGAAGGACTTCGTTTTCCAGATACTACCACATCTATTATTAAAGACGGTACTGGAACATCTGATAAGCTGTTTTTTAAATATAAAGACACACAAGCATCACCTAATACTACTACTACTACAGCGGAGATGTATAGAGATAAATTTAAATTTCTTAAAGATATTGAATTAGATGCTGATTTAATAGATATAAATGGAAATACAGGATCTGCTGGTCAAGTACTATCTTCTCTTGGTACTGGTAACGGGGTTGATTGGGTAACTCCTTCATCATCAAGTGGTACAGTAGAATCAGTAGCAATAACTGTAGGAGCAGGATTAGATGTAAGTGGTTCACCAATTACAACAACTGGTACAATTGATATTGATTTAGATTTAACTGAGATTCAATTAGGCTTGGGTCTAGATTCAACAACAACTGGACTTAGTTTAGATTTATCTGAATTTTCAGATATGACTGGTGACATGATAGGAACAGATGAATTTATTGTATTAGATAATTCAACTGAAAGAAGAAAAGCAGCTAATGAAATTGGATTAAGTATATTTGATAATGACGCAGGTTTTACTACAAACACTGGTACAGTTACAGGAACAGGTACAGCAGGTAGAGTAGCATTTTGGAACAGTGGTTCGGGTATAACATCTGATCCAGACTTAACCTTTGATAATATAAATTTAACATGTGGAGGGGTTTATTTGGCTTCTACTGGTACAAAAGGTGATCCATCGTATACTTTTACTGGAGATTCAAACACTGGTATGTTTCAAGATGGTGCTGATGTTTTAGGTTTTACTGTTGGAGGGGATGTACAACTACGTGTTAGTGGTTCAGGTGTAGGTGTTTCAACCGATATATATCATCATGGTGATAGTGATACTAAAATTTCTTTTAATACAAACACTATTACTTTTACTGCAGGTAATACTGAAGCATTTACAATAAATGCAAGTGGTGATACTGATTTTCCTGATAATAGAGTGATTACATTTGGAGCTGGTGATGATTTACAAATTTATTCAGACGGCACAGATGGTTACATACAAGGTACTACTGATGATTTAATTATAACAGCTAATGATGATGTATTAATAAAAACACAAAGTAGTGAAAACGCTATAAACTGTGTTGGTAATGGTAAAGTTTCATTATATTACAATAATAGTGAAAGATGGGAAACACTTAGTGACGGTGCTGGTACTGATGGTGATATTATTGAAACAATATCAAACGGCGGTGGTAAAAGAATAGGATTTAATGTAGGTGATAGTTTTACTTTTAATAGTAATACTATAGCACATTATGGTATGTCAAATGCTGGTAATGAAACTGATAATACTGGAGGTATTGTTTTATCTGGGTATTTTGGATTAAGATTTGCTACAAATGGAACTATGCGAGCTATGATTAAAAGCAATGGCGATACAGCTTTATTGTCTCATACATTAGTTTCTGGTTTTGATGAAAATAATTCTAGTACATCTTATTATTATATTCCTTTAGCAGGTTCTATAACAGAAGGAACATCAAGTCAATATTATAGAACTTTTGCATGTCCACAAGCTGGTAGAGTTGTAAGTATAATGATGATGCATACTAGTGGAACAGCAGTATCTTTGAACACTTATACAACTCAATTAAGAGTTATTAAAAATGGTAGTACAGCTGCTACATCAAGTGAATTAAGTGCTAGTAATGGTAACACTGATGGTAGTTACATAGAATATACGCCAGATGTTGATTTTAATAAAGGCGATAGACTTGGTTTTCAGTTTAGTAAAAGTAATACTAGTATGAGATGGAGAGGTACTTCAGCTACAATAATGATAGAATTAGATGATTATAACTTATAATGGCAAATATAAACGATAACATAAGAGGTAAAAAACTATTTAAAGAAGGTAGTTCAGGTCAAAACGCGGCTAAAGATTCAAACGGTGAATACACTGTGTCCAAAGAAATATCTGATGATCTAGCTGGATTAACAGATATTAGCGAAGTATATAATGATGATGGATTATATCAAGTAAATAGATTTTTATTAAAACAAATAGAAGACATAAGACAAGACGTAGAAGAATTACATGCATTTATAAAAGATGCTTTTGGTAAAGACTCTTCGTCTGCAGCTTCACAAGGAGCTAAAGGTAATAAAGGAGATACGGGATCTGCTGGAGCAAAAGGAGATAAAGGTGATACTGGAGCTACTGGAGCTACAGGTCCACAAGGAGCAACTGGTCCACAAGGAGCAACTGGTCCACAAGGTCCAGCTGGATCTGATGGAGCTGATGGAGCTGATGGTAGTGACGCATCTGTAAGTGGTGCTAGTGGTAGTTTTTCCGCAACTAGTGGTAAAAGCTCAGTCACTGTTACAGTATCAAATGGCTTAATAAGTCAAATAAAGTAAAATATACTTATTATAAGTAATAATATATAGAGATATATATCTAATATTTGGTTTACCGTAGATATATATCCAATAGAAGAGTAAACCATAATATATAAATATAACACAATGGTAAAATTTATTAACCTAAAAGTTGGTGGAGCTATTACTCCAATCAACGTAGAAGATGTTGTAAAAGTAAAAGGTGCTGCAAATGGCGGTAACGCTTCAACAATAACTTTAACTTACAAGTCTGCTGCTACTTTAGTAATTACTTCTGAAGCTGGTGCTAACAAAGGATTTGGAAATGGTTCTGCTTCATCTGTAGCTGATGTTGAAAAAGGATTTTGGAATGCTATTTTAAACGCGTATCAAATGCCTTGGAACTTACCAGTATATCCAAGCGCTGATGGCGAGTGGGTAGCTGATTTTCCACCTGCGTCTCAAGCAAGTGCTTACAAGAAGCAAAGTGATGCATCTGGAGCTGGCGCTTCTTTTGTTGCTAAACAAACTCAACCTGTGGTAACTAACTTATTAGTTCCTATTGTTTGGGCTACAGTAGCATAAAACAATTTTTATTAACCAATTAAAACCTAAACCAAATGACGTTTTATTATTCGACTAGAACGTGGAATAGTCAACCACAATTAACCAAAGAAACTGTTAACTTATGGAAACATCTTGCAGATAAGAAAAACTGGAGGATAACTCAATTAGCAAATGGTTTCTACCAAACCGAGTACCAGAGTCCAAAAGACGAAGATACTTGGATCGACGTAACCAGAAGAGAAACTCTTGAAGGAGCAGAACAAGCCATTGATTCATCAATTGCTCATTATGTGAAAAAAGTAGAATTCTTAAATGGTCCTAAAGTCGTGAAAACCTTTAAATAAAATTAAATACAATTAAATTATGTCCGATAAACTTGTGAAACATCTTAACTTCGGTAAAGATGCAAAAGATCAGATATTTAAAGGGATAGAAAAACTCACTAAAGCTGTTAGCTCCACATTAGGAGCTAGCGGCAAGTGTGTTATCCTGGAAGATGATCAAGGAAAACCAATAATCACCAAAGATGGTGTAACAGTTGCTAACTCAATAGTATTATTCGATGCTGTTGAAAACATGGGAGCAACATTATTAAAAGAAGCAGCTAGAAAAACTGTAGAAGAAGCAGGAGATGGTACAACAACTGCAACAGTTTTAGCAAACGCTATATTAAAGCACGCTTCTGAAGAAAAAAATATTTATATTAATACTAGAGAATTAAAAGAGGGTATTAATTCAGCTGTAAAAAAAGTCGTAAATTATTTAGAAAAAATTAGTATACCAGTTGAAGGCAACATGATTGATCAAGTTGCTACTATATCTGCTAATAACGACCAAAAATTAGGTAAACTAATTGGTGGAGCGTTTAAAGATGTAGGTAAAACAGGTATGGTGATAATGGAAGAGTCTAAAGACTTAGAATCCTCAGTAAAGATCATAGATGGTATGCAATATGACCAACCGTTAAAAAGTTTACACTTTGTAACAGATCAATCAAAAGGTACGGCTGAGTTAAAAAACCCTTTAGTATTAATAGTTGAGTCAAAAATAGAAAATATACGTAAAATACAAGGTATTTTAGAGTATGTTATAAAAAATAACAAACCTTTATTTATTATTGCAGATGTTGAACCTCAAGTGTTAGCTGCTTTAGCAATGAATAAAATGAAAGGTAATATTAAAGTTTGTATTGTAAACGCACCAACATATGGTTTTACCAAAAAAGAAAAACTAAATGATATTGCGTTAATGACAGGTGCTACCGTTATAAATGAAGACTTAGGTGATGACATGGATTTGATACATCATGAACATTTAGGTAAAGCTAAAAAAATAACTAGCACTAAAGATAATACTATAATACAAGTTGATGAAATACCTTTAGAAGTTGAAGATTTAATTAAAGATTTAAAATTAAAACAAGAAAAAGAAAAACTTCCAGGTTTAAAAATGGCGTATGAAAAAAGACTAGCGTTATTAGCTGCTAAAGTAGCCGTTGTCAAAGTAGGTGCTAATTCAGAGATAGAATTAAAAGAAAAAAGTGATAGAGTCGAAGACGCTATCTGTGCTACTAGAGCCGCTATAAAAGAAGGTATTGTTCCAGGTGGTGGAATAGCTTTATTAAATGCAGCTTTAAATATAAAGGAGAGTAATGCTGGAGAAAAAGTTTTAAGTAAAGCTATATTGTCACCATTTAAAACTATACTAGACAATGCTGGTTATAAAGAATATACTATACCAGCTGGTGAAGGTCAAGGTATTGATGTGGTTACAGGAAATATGGTAAATATGATTAACAGTGGGATTATTGATCCTCTGTTAGTAACAAAAAGTGCGTTAATAAACGCGGCTTCTGTAGCAACAACCATATTGTCAACTGATTGTGTAATTAATAACATTAGACTACATGAGGGCAATAGGTAATAATTTAGTAATAAAAAAAATAGAAAAACCTAATAAAACTACGAAAGGTGGTTTAATACTTAGTGAAAAACAAAGAGAAGATATTAGGTTTCAAAAAGCTGAAGTTGTTAAAATAGGATTTGACGTTAATCACGTTAAAGAAAAAGATATAATATATTTTGACAAAGCAGCTGCACATAAAATAGAAATAAATAAAGAACCTTATCACGTGATAAAACAAGAAAACGTGGTCGTTGTTTTATGAAAAAGCTAGAAGCAAGAGATCTTAAAGATTTAAACTTGTTAAAACATTACCGTATAATACGCAAATGGGCTTGTAAAAACAACGGCTTAACTGATGCTGAGCTAGAATTAATTATATATTTAGATTGCATAGATTTATTCACGAAAAAAGATTTTGAAGCTGGTGTTTATACTTATAGTTGGAATAATCGAAGGTGGAACAAGTTAATAAAAAATGATTGGGTAAAAGTGTGGAGACATAGAAATAGAACTACACAAAAATATAATATATATCAAATTTCATTTAAAGGTAAACAACTTATAAGTAGAATATATCGTATAATGTTAGGATTAGATGATATACCTATGAGTGAAAGAAGAAATAAAATAGTTGCTGGTAATAGTTATATGGATAAAGTCATGTATCAAGCAATGTATAACGTAAACAAAGATAAACAAAGATAGCATGTCTGATTTTGGTTCAATGAATACTACTCAATTAATGATTGAAGCTAACAGGTTAAGAAAAAAACTTAAAAAAAGAAGAGGTGGTTTTGGTTTTGATAACACGACTAATGCTGTTAGTAGATTATTTGGCGGAACTGGTATGATGGGACAAATGGGTTTAGCAGGTCAATCCGTTGCAGGAGCAATAGGTAGAAAATTATCAAAATCAAGAGATAGATATTCTGCTTTAATGGCAGAGCTTAAAAAAAGAAAAGGCAGTGGTTCACAAACTACTAGTTTTAATGAAGCTGTAACACCTGAAAACATGCAAAACGTAGGTGTTTCACCAGGACAAGATCCTAATGCAGCTTTTACAACAAGTTCTAATGTAACTCAACCCTTAATGCCTCAAATGACAAACCAACAACAAATACAACCAGGTGAAATAGGCAATACAGATTTTAACGATGGTACAGAAAATGAAGTACAACCGTTTAATCCAAATGTTCAAAAAGGATTTATAAGTCCAACAGAACAATTTGGCAGTATAAATACTTTAAACCCTATGATGCCGCCAAATCCATTTGACCCAGATTCAACTGGAATAAATAGCTTATATAACTAAAATAAAAATATGAAAAGATATAATTCACCATTACGCATGATAGAAGATAAAGCTCACACTCATGCATCAAAGAAAAACTCTGTTGGAATAGTTGGAGAAACTCATATATGGGACGGACCACTAGATCAATCAGGAAGACCACATGGCATGGGCAGTAGCTCAGGTTCTAAAGGTATGAAATTAAAATTAGGGGCTGTGCCTTATGAAGCAGGTCCAATAACACAACGTGCAAAAAGAGGATAATCATGGCATATAATCAAAATAAAAACCCTTTTAGTAAAAGTCCACTAAACTTTAGTTCACCACTAAATAGCTTCGATAGTTTAGTAGGTAAACTAATGAATCAAGGTAAGTCAAAAGAAGCTGCAACAAAAATAGCTGGTAAAGTAGCTAATGCAAAAATGAAAGGCGCTGGTTCAGGACCAACTGCTGCTCAAAAAGCTAGAGCTAAAGGTTCACCAGCTAAACTAGAAGAAAAATCTCCTGCTAAGTTAAAGTCACCAGCTGAAAAGAAATTAGTTGGTAAGCAAAAAAATTTACCAGAACATTTAAAAGCTAAAATTGAAGCTGCGCCAGAGAGTCCAGCTAAAATGAAATCACCAATTAAAGCTCATGATAAAAAATTAAAAGCTTTAGAAAAAAGAATTAAAAGAGTAAGACAATCTAAAGAAGGTTCTGAAGGACAAGGTGGTATTGATTATGAATTATTATCTCAGTTAGAAGAGCAAAAGAAAAAATTAGTTGAAGATCACGCTAAACAAGCTAAAGAAACTAAAGATTCTCCAGCTAAAATGAAAGACTCAAAAACAGGTAAGTCACACATGGAAATGAGTGATAAAGAAAAAAGTAAGCATATGGGTCAGCACCGAGGAAAAGGTAAACGACCTAGTAGACCTGAAGCTAGCAAGAAAGCAGCTGATTTATTAAACGCTAAAAACCCACCAAGTGCTAAAACAAGACTTGAAAAAAGTGGAGTAAAAGCTAAAGATTCTCCAGCTAATTTAAAAGGTATAGTAAAAGGAGTTGAAAAAGTTGCTAAAATAGCTAAAAGAGCAAAAATTAAACAAAATGCTGCTTCAGCGATTAAACAAGCTAAAGCCGCTGGTAGTGCAATTGCTGGCGCTGCTGTTGGTGCTGCTGGAAAAATGGGTAAAGCTGCTATAAAAGCACTTAAAAAAAAAAGTCCGTTAAATAACGCATATGAAAATCCTGAGTATTTTGTTCCTACTAAAAGTTCGTATGGACAAGATATGGATAACTTTTTTAATACTGTAAACAATGCTTACGCTAATACTCAAACAGATGAAAATAGATTAGAAAGAGCTAATAGAATTAAAAGTAAGTTTGAAGAGAAACCAGGTGAAATGAAAGAAGGTCTTAGTGATCGTCAACAAAAAAGATATAACAAGTTTGATAGTGAATCAAAAGGATTAGAAGATAAAATTGGAAGAGCTGGTTTTGATATAGATAGTCTAACAGATGAGCAAATAAACGCTTTAGTTACAAGAATAAAAAATAGACCATAAAATAATAAATCATGATAATTAACACAAGTTCGTATACTAATGCAATCCCGGTAGCATTAAATGACAACATTAATATTCCGGGACCAAAAGTAAGAGCATCAGGCACAACAACAAGTTTAACTAACAATAAACTAGTTGATACTAACGCAAGCTTTCTACAAGTTATAGACGCTAAAGGTAATGTAACAAATCAAGGTGTACAAAGAGGGCAAATAGTATATAATATGGCTGCTATGAATACTACGGCTTGGTTAGGACCTGAAGCTGCAGAAATATTAGATATAGAAGATGATAATACTTTATTATTATCTGCTAATATATTTCCTGTAACAGGAGCACCATCAACAACTCAACAGTATAAAATATACGATGCTAATAAGGCAAACCCAAAAGGTGCGATTATTATGGTTGGTGATAATATAGCAGGTAATAATACTAAAAGTGATGTGTTTGTAAAAACACTTGACGGTGAAGATGTTTTAGTACAAGGAGTTGCTCCAGGTGAAACATTAGATTTAATAGTACAAAGAGTAATGGTAGGTTCAGCTGCAACGTCAGGAGCACCTAGCACGTTAACAACAGCTGAAAAAATAACAGCATTTATATAATAATTAAAAAAAACAATTATGCATCCAATACACAAACATATGAGCTCCAGAATGGGAGGTCGTAAAGCAGATGAAAGATATGACGCAAAAGAAGCTTACAATAAAAATTTAAGCGGTAAAGCGAGATTACATTATCTTGAAAACGATATACATGATAAAGGTATGTCAATGAAAACTCCAATGGATATGAAAACTCCAATGGATATGAAATCACCTATGGATATGAAATCACCTATGCAAGTAGGACCAGGTGTTAAACCAGGAAAGAAAAAAGAATATTCTTTTGGTCAAAAACTTATGGGCACAGCTAAAAATGTAGGTGATTATATTTCTGGGGCTTATAATAAAAGCGAAGTTCTTGCAGGAATAGGAGTAACTAATCCACATGGTAGTGACGCTGAAAGAAAGCATGATCTTGGAAAAAGTAAAAAAGCTTTTGCTAGAGCTGCAAAAAGAAAAAAAGAAGGTTCAGCGTTTTTTATGGAATCAGAAGGTCAAGAAAAAAAAGATCTAATGAAGTATAATCCAATTGATGATAGAGCAGGTTCTCCAGCAGATTTAAAAAAAAAAAGTAGTCCGGTAAAAATGGCTTCTCCAATGTATGACAAAGGTCATGAAGGAGATCAAGATGGACATGTACACCCTAGAACACAAGGTGAAGTTGATGTAATGAACAAACATGGTCAAGCTTTAAACAAGTTTATTGGTAAAGTTAATAAGTTTGGTAATATGTCTGAGTCTCAAATGAGTAGAGTTCAGAATAAAATTAATTCTTTACAAGGTCAATATAATAAAACTAGAGATTCTATTGGTAATGTTCACAAGCAATTTGATTTAAAAAGAGATCAAGAGTTTGAAGATATGTTTGGAGACGGAAAATAAAAATATGGCTTTTAAATTAAACCCTCCGTTTAACACAAAGCAGTCACCTATATACGTAAGAGATCTTGAAGAAGGTGTGATGGGTAAAGGAAATAAAAATGGTACTATTTTAATTTCTGATAAAGTTGACCCAACACAACAACAGCAAGTGATTGATCATGAAGAAGTACATATTGATCAAGTAAAAAGAGGTGATCTAGATTACGACGATGATAACGTTTACTGGAAAGGTAAAGTTTATCCGCGTGCTACTATGGACGAGGGTGCTAAAAATTTACCTTGGGAAGCTGAAGCATATGGAAAATCATGAGTAAAAAGAAATTTAAAGATACAACCGTTGGTCAACTATTGTTTGGCGCAGCATCTGTAATAAACCCTACATTAGGAAATGTATTACAAGGTGTAACATCGCCAAAAGAAGCAATTGAAGCTATTACTAAATCTGACGTTAGTTTAGATGATAAAATAAAGCTACAACAATTAATATACGAGCAACAGAATAAAGAGATACAATCTATCACTTCCAGATGGCAAGCCGATGCTTCATCAGATTCATGGCTTTCGAAAAACGTGCGCCCACTAGTATTAGTGTGGTGTATAGTTATATTTTCGTTAGCTGGTATTCTTGATAGTATTGAGGACTTGCCTTTTCATATTAATAGTTTATGGAATGATACTTTTGAGAAGGTCATGATGTCTGTAATCTTAGCCTATTTCGGAGGTCGAACGACTGAAAAAGCTACAAAAATATATAAAAAGTAAAAGTTACTATTAACAAGTAACTATAAATATAGTAATAATAATAATTAAAATTTAATAAAATGAAAAGTGGAAAAATTAAAGAATTAGAATTAAAAAATGTTAACGAGCAGAATACAGCTTTACAAAAAGCAGTTTTTGACATGGGTGCGTTAGAAATTGAAAAAGCTCAAGTAATGCAAAGATATGAGTCTGCGTTAGAAGTTTTAGAAGAAACAAAAAAAGAACTTGAAGCTAAATATGGAGCAGTTAACATTAATCTAAAAACAGGTGTTTGGGAAGAAATCGTAAAAGAAGATGAAGCGGTAGTTCCAGAAGTAGTTGAAGACGAAGAAGACTGCGGATGTGAAGAAAAAGAAGAAGACTGCGAGGACTGCGAAGATAAAGAGTAATGACTTCAATTATAAGAAAAATTAGCATTGGTGCTGATTATAAGAACGATGCTATGCATTATTCTATTGGCCAACAGGTGTATGGTGGTCATATCATAAATAATATAATGTTTAATGAAAAAGATAATTCATATAATATTTATATTAAAAAACAAGAAGAGGTTATGCCATGGAAAAAATTTAATTCCAACATGGCAATATCTGTTGAATATGATTTAGAATACTAATGAATAGCGTAAGTGATTTTATTATAACACCTACTAACGAAAGATACAACAACAAAATAAGCATAGGCGACAAAACATTAATTGTTAATTCTAATATAGAAGATCACAGAATGGTTAGTCGTCATGCTACTGTTGTTTCAGTACCCTTGGCTTATAAATTTAATATACAAAAAGGTGATCAAATAATTATACATCATAATATATTTAGAAGATGGTATGATATAAAAGGTAATCAAAGAAATAGTAGTCAATATTTTAAAGATGATCTTTATTTTTGTAAACCTGATCAAATATATTTATATAAAAAAAGCGAAAAATGGTTGCCATTTATGGATAGGTGTTTCGTTATGCCAATAAAAGAAAAAAATCATTTAAGTGCTGATAAAGAGCAAAAATGTGTTGGTATATTAAAAATAGGTAATAATGCGTTAGAGGCACATGATATTAACCCAGGAGATCTGATTGGTTACAAACCAGGTCGTGAATGGGAGTTTGTTATTGATAGCAAGCGAATTTATTGTATGAAATCAAATGATATTGTAATTAAATATGAGTACAAAGGAAACGAAGAAGAATATAATCCAAGCTGGGCGAGTAGCAATTAAAGAGTTAATTAAAGTTGCTAAAGAACCTATTATAGATTTTGGACCTGACATTTCCGCAGATAGACTTAAAAATGCTGCAGCTACAAAGAAATTAGCTATATTTGATGCTCTTGAAATACTTAATCGTATTGAAGAAGAGCAAAATATGTTAGAAGATAAACCAAAGCAAGAGGTTAAAAAAGACACAACTTTTAAAGGTTTTGCTGAAAGAAGAGCTAAATAATGTATAAGCAAAGTCTATATAAAGTACTTGACAATCATATAAAACCTAAAGTTATTAATCGTATGAACCGTTATAAAAAATGGAAATATGGTTATAACAAAGAACATGATATTGTAGTTATTAGTAAGACAGGTGAAGTAGGTGAAATATATGAAATACAGAATTTAAAAATAGCTTTACCAAAAGCTAAAAACATACATAAGTTTGAAAATAATAAATGGAGTAAGTTTGAATATCCTAAAGTATTATCAAGAATAAAAACAGTGTTTGACTGGAGAGAATATCCAGAAGACTTTAAAACAAAATGGTATGATTACATCGATAATGAATTCACTCGTAGGGAAGAAGGTTTTTGGTTTTATAACAAAGACGTTCCTACTTACATTAGTGGTACTCATTACATGTACTTGCAGTGGTCTAAGATTGACGTCGGGGCACCAGACTTTAGGGAGTCAAATAGATTATTCTTTATTTTCTGGGAAGCTTGTAAGGCAGATTCACGATCCTATGGGATGTGTTACCTTAAGAACAGGCGTTCCGGGTTTTCTTTCATGGCCTCAGGAGAGGTGGTTAACCTGGCAACCATATCAAGTGACAGTAGGTATGGTATATTATCCAAGTCCGGTCCTGATGCAAAGAAGATGTTCACAGATAAGGTGGTACCCATATCAGTTAATTATCCCTTCTTTTTCAAGCCGACCCAGGACGGAATGGACCGTCCAAAGACCGAACTTGCCTACCGTGTCCCCGCCTCCAAATTTACCAGACGCTCCATCACCATTACCACCGATGCCAACGAAACCTTACAACAGGAATTACAGGGACTTGACACCACCATCGATTGGAAGAACACCGGTGATAACTCCTACGATGGGGAGAAACTCAAGCTCCTCGTCCATGATGAATCGGGGAAGTGGGAGAAGCCCAACAACATCCTCAACAACTGGAGGGTTACGAAAACCACATTAAGATTAGGTAGTAGAATTATTGGCAAATGCATGATGGGATCAACATCAAACGCTTTAGATAAAGGTGGTAGAAACTTTAAAAAATTATATGATGAATCAGATGTTACTAAAAGAAACCGCAACGGACAGACTAGTTCGGGATTATATAGTTTGTTCATACCTATGGAATGGAACTACGAAGGATACATTGATTCTTATGGCTTACCTGTCTTCGAAACTCCCGACACAGAAGTACTTGGACCACAAGGCGAGTCTATCGACCTTGGGGTTATTGAATACTGGGAAAATGAAGTCGATGGCTTAAAAGATAATCAAGATGCTTTAAATGAGTTTTATAGACAATTTCCAAGAACTACAAAACACGCATTTAGAGATGAATCTAAATCTTCTTTATTTAATCTAACAAAAATATATCAACAAATAGATTTTAACGAAGATCAAAACAATAAAACATTAGTTACACAGGGTAATTTTATGTGGGAGAAAGGAATTAAAGACACAAGAGTAGTATTTTTTCCTAGCAATCAAGGTAGATTTTATGTAACTTGGGTTCCTGATAAAAATTTACAAAATAGATACATAGAAAGAAATGGTATTAAATACCCTGGTAATGATCATATAGGAGCTTTTGGCTGTGATCCATATGATATATCAGGTACAGTAGATAAACGAGGTTCTAATGGAGCATTACATGGACTTACAAAGTTTAGTATGGAAAACGCACCAGCTGATCACTTTTTTTTAGAATACATAGCAAGACCTCAAACTGCTGAAATATTTTTTGAAGATGTATTAATGGCTTGTGTATTTTACGGTATGCCAATACTTGCAGAAAATAATAAACCAAGACTTTTATATCACTTTAAACGTAGAGGTTATAGAGGTTTTGCAATGAATAGACCTGATAAACTTAGAAATAAATTATCAGTTACTGAAAGAGAAATAGGTGGTATACCTAATTCTAGTGAAGATATAAAACAAGCTCATGCTGCTGCTATTGAATCTTATATTGAAACAACCGTAGGATTTAATGGTGATACTTATGGTGACGTTTATTTTCAACGTACACTTGAAGACTGGGCTGCTTTTGATATAAATAATAGAACAACACATGATGCTTCTATTAGTTCTGGTCTTGCTTTAATGGCGTGTAATAAAAATAGATACGCTCCAGTAAGCAGAAGAAAGCGAGATCCAATTGATCTTGGAATTAAAAAATATGATAATCGAGGTTCGTTATCAAAAATAATTAAGTAAATGAATATATATACAAATGCCTATAGCGCTTTTCCTAGCCAAGTTGTGCCGGATGCAGAAAAATCTTCTTTTGAGTATGGAAGACAAGTAGCACAAGCTATTGAAGGCGAGTGGTGGAGACAAGGTGGTAATGGCACTAGATTTGCTACATCATTTAATAGGTTTCATAGTTTAAGATTATACGCAAGAGGTGAGCAACCAGTTCAAAAATATAAAGATGAATTAGCTATCAATGGTGATATGTCTTATTTAAATTTAGACTGGAAACCAGTTCCTGTAATATCTAAATTTGTAGATATAGTGGTAAATGGTTTATCTAATAAATCTTTTGAAATAAAAGCATTTGCACAAGATCCAGTATCTTTAAAAAAGCGAACTGATTATGCTAATGCTATTATGCATGACATGTTAGCTCAACCTTATTTACAAAACCTAGAATCTAATTTAGGTGTAAATAATTATAAAAGTACAACACCAACAGCTTTACCAGAGAATCAAGAAGAGCTAGATCTTCACATGCAGTTAAGCTATAAACAATCTATAGAAATAGCTGAAGAAGAAGTTATAGATAATACTCTTGCTAAAAATAGATTTGAAAATATAAAGAAAAGATTTAATTATGATTTAGTTACATTAGGTATTGGTGCTGTTAAAACAGACTGGAATTTAGCTAATGGTGTAACAGTTGATTATGTAGATCCAGCAAGATTAATATATTCTTACACAGAAGATCCAAATTTTGAAGATATATATTATGTAGGTGAGGTAAAGCAATTAACTATAGGTGAAATTGCTAAAAAGTTTCCACACCTAACTGATGAGCAATTAGATAAAATACAAAAAACAAAAGGTATTAGAAACCAATTATATGGTTGGCAGACATACGATGAAAATACTATACAAGTTTTATTTTTTGAATATAAAACTTATAATACTCAAGTATTTAAAATTAAACAAGGACAAAATGGTTTAGAAAAAGCTATTGAAAAGCCAGATACATTTAATCCTGAACCTAGTGATAATTTTGAAAGAGTCGGTAGAAAAATAGAAGTATTATATGAGGGTGTAAAAGTAATAGGTAACAACGAGCTTATTGAGTGGAGGTTGTCTGAAAATATGACTAGACCTTTTGCTGATACTACAAAAGTAGAAATGAGTTACGCTATATGTGCGCCTCGTATGTATAAAGGTAGGATAGATTCTATAGTAAACAGAATAACTGGGTTTGCTGATATGATACAGTTAACACATTTAAAACTACAACAAGTCATGTCGCGTATGGTACCAGATGGTGTTTACTTAGATATGGACGGTCTTGCTGAAGTTGATTTAGGTAATGGTACTAATTATAATCCAGCAGAAGCATTAAACATGTATTTTCAAACTGGTAGTATCGTTGGTAGATCACTAACTCAAGAAGGTGATATGAATCCTGGTAAAGTTCCTATTCAAGAATTACAAACATCTAGTGGTCAAGGTAAAATACAAAGTTTAATTAGTACTTATCAATATTATTTACAGTTAATAAGAGATGTGACCGGGTTAAATGAAGCTAGAGATGGTAGTATGCCAGATAAAGACTCTTTAGTAGGTTTACAAAAAATGGCTGCTAATGCATCCAATACAGCTACAAAACATATATTACAAGCTAGTTTATGGCTTACGCTTAGAACATGTGAAAATATATCTTTAAAAGTAGCTGATTCATTAAGTTATCCTTTAACTTTAAATTCTCTTAAAAGTTCTATATCTACTTATAACGTAGGTACTTTACAAGAAATAGGAAACTTAAATTTACATGACTTTGGTTTATACTTACAATTAGAACCAGAAGAAGAAGAAAAAGCACAGCTTGAACAAAATATTCAAATGGCTCTTCAGCAAGGTGGTATAGATTTAGAAGATGCTATAGACATAAGACAGATTCATAATTTAAAACTTGCTAATGATTTATTAAAGCAAAAACGTAAAAAACGTCAAGCTATGGAGCAGCAGCAAGCCCAAATGAATATTCAAGCACAAGCAGATGCTAATGCACAAACTGCTGAAAGAGCTGCTATGGCTGAAGTACAAAAACAAGAAGCTTTATCTGCTCAAAATTTAAATTACGAAAAAGCTAAAAGTCAATTCGATATACAACGAATGCAAGTTGCTTCTCAAATTAAACAACAAGAGATGCAAATTCAATTTGATTTTGATAAACAACTAAAAGAAATGGAAGTTGATCAAATGATACAGCGTGAAAAGTATATTGAAGATCGTAAAGATAATAGAACCAAATTAGAAGGAACTCAACAGAGTAAAATGATAGATCAAAGAAAATTTGATTTATTACCTACTAATTTCCAACAAAACCAATAACTAATTTTATAATATTTTATTATGTCAGAAAAAGAAACAAAGAAGCCTGAGGTGACTAAAGAGGTCAAATCAGAAGGTGGAGATATGAAAATTAAATCAAAGCCAAAAGTAAAAAAGTTTAGCGAAAAGAAAAACGAACCTGTAAAGGTAGATCTAAGTAAAGATCCTAATGTTAAACTTGAAGAAGATATTAAAGTAGATTTAACTAAAAAACAAGAAGACGATGCCATTCAAATCGGAGAAACAAAGGAGGTACCTGTGGGCAACAAACCCGAAACTGGCAAAAAAGTGGACGAAGAAGTACGGGTCAGCAATACAGATGAAGTACAAAAGCCCAACTCGCCTCTTGTCGAAGTTACCGAAGAGTCCAAACCAGAAGTAAAAAAACTAGAGCAAGAAGTAAAAGAAGCTAAAAGAGATGAACAAGTATTAGGTAAAAAATTACCTGAAAATGTTGAAAAACTAGTTACTTTTATGGAAGAAACTGGTGGTACAGTTGAAGACTATGTAAGATTAAATGCTGATTATTCAAAAGTAAACGATGATGTTTTATTAAAAGAATACTACAAGCAAACAAAACCTCATTTAAATGACGAAGAAGTTTCATTCATTATGGAAGAAAGTTTTAGTTATGACGATGATGTTGATGAACAGCGAGACATCAAGAAAAAACAACTCGCTAAAAAAGAGGCTATAGCAGAAGCTAAAGACTTTTTAGAGGAATTGAAAGAACAATACTACGATGAAATTAAACTACGTCCAGGTATTAATCAAGAACAACAAAAAGCTTTAGATTTTTTTAACCGTTATAGCCAAGAACAAGAAATAGCTACGCAAAGGCATGAAACTTTTGTAAATGATACTAAGCAACTATTTACCGATGAATTCAAAGGTTTTGATTTCGAAGTTGGTGAAAAGAAGTTTAGATACGGTATAAAAGATCCTAGCTCAATTGCAGAAAATCAATCAAACATTAACAACTTCGTCGAGAGGTTCTTAGACAATGAAGGCAATGTTAAAGATACGAAAGGTTATCACAAAGCTATGTACGCTGCTCAGAATATAGACAAAATAGTAAATCATTTTTACGAGCAAGGCAAAACTGATGGAATTAAAACTGTAATGGATAATTCAAAAAATCCCACAACAGCTACTCGTGAGACAGCTGGCGGTGATATTTTTATTGGTGGTCTTAAAGTTAAAGCTATTGACGGAGTAGACAGTTCAAAACTTAGAATAAAACGAAGTAAATTTAACAATTAAAACTATTTAAAATGGGTGTATTAAGTCCTCAGTTCGGGAGTCTTATACCATCGCCTAAAAAACAAACTTTAGTAGACAACTACTTAAATTTTGCTGACGGTGGAGGTAATGATTTCGCGCAACAATATCTACCTGAAATATATGAAGCCGAGGTAGAACGTTATGGAAACAGAACGATTGGAGGCTTCTTAAGAATGGTTGGTGCTGAAATGCCAATGATGTCTGACCAAGTTGTATGGTCTGAACAAAACAGATTACATATCTCTTATGATAATGTATCAGTTTCTGGTTCAGGTGCAAACAACGGTAGTAGATTAACTATCGTAGGTGCAGACAACGCGGTATTTATTAACCAAACAATCGTAATTATGGATCCAAATGATCCTTCATTTACTGTAAAATGTATCGTTTCTGATTCAGGTGCAAACACTGGTTCAGCATTAGGTGCTTTAGTTATCGACGCTGTTCCTTATACTAGAGCTAAAATTAATGCTAATGTAGCCGCTGGTATGACTGGATTAAAAATGTTTGTTTATGGTTCTGAATTTGGAAAAGGATCTACATTAGATAACTCTACAGGTCAATCTGTTGAGCCACAACTATCTGTATTTAGCAACAAACCAATTATTATTAGAGATAGATACGCAGTATCTGGATCTGATACAGCACAAATCGGCTGGGTTGAAGTAGCTGCTGAAGATGGAACTTCTGGATACTTATGGTATCTAAAAGCTGAAGGTGAAACTAGATTAAGATTTGAAGATTATTTAGAAATGGCAATGATCGAAGGTGAATTAGCTAATGGTGCACAAGCAACCGCTATACGTGGTGTTGCAGCTTTAGGTTTCCCTGGAACTGCTGGTGCTGGACAAATCGGTACTGAAGGTTTATTTGCTGCTATCAACAATGGCGGTAATGTACTTTCTGGATTTGCTGGTTCATTACAGGATTTTGATTCTGTATTACAATTACTAGATAGCCAAGGAGCTATTGAAGAGAATATGTTATTCTTAGACAGAAAAACTGAGTTATTATTTGATAACATGTTAGCACAACAAAACTCTTACGGAGCTGGTGGTACATCTTATGGTGTATTTGAAAACTCTGAAGACATGGCGCTTAACTTAGGTTTCTCTGGATTTAGAAGAGGTTCATATGACTTCTACAAGACTTCTTGGAAATACTTAAACGACGCTTCATTAAGAGGTGGATCTGCTAACTTTGTTAACGGTGACAATATCGATGGTGTATTAGTACCTGCTGGAACTTCTACAGTATACGATCAATTACTTGGAACAAACATTAGAAGACCTTTCTTACATGTAAGATATAGAGCTTCTCAAGCTGATGATAGAAGAATGAAATCTTGGCTAACAGGTTCTGTTGGTGGAGCATTTAGTTCTACATTAGACGCGATGGAAGTAAACTTCTTATCTGAAAGATGTTTATGTGTTCAAGCTAGAAATAATTTTGTATTATTTACAGCTTAATTTTTATATAGGTAAGGGCGCTTCGGCGCCCAATACCTTTAACTTATTTAATTATATTATATCATGACAAAAAAAGTAAAAGTAAACCCAGCTGAAGAAGGTTGGGAAATAAAAGATAGAACATATGTTTTAAGAGGTGACAAAAACCCTTTAACATATACAATAAAATCAAGACATACAGAAAAATATCCTCTGTTATATTTTGATACAAATAAAAACTCACAAAGAGCATTAAGATACGCTACAAATCAATCTTCTTGTTTTACAGATGAACAAAAAGGTGAAGTAACTTTAAAACATATTATGTTTACAGATGGTTCACTAACAGTTCCAAAACAAGAACAATCTTTACAAAAACTGCTTTCATTATATCACCCTGATAGAGACAAAAGATATAGAGAGCTTAAACCTTTGCAACAAGCAGAATATGAGGTTGATGAAATAGAATATCAAATTGAAGCATTAAATATAGCTAAAACGCTAGATGTAGATCAAGCAGAAGCAATATTAAGAACTGAAATTGGTTCTGAGGTAAACCAAATGGCTTCAAAAGAAATAAAAAGAGACTTGTTAAAATTCGCTAGAGATAACTCAAAATTATTTATTGAATTAGCTAACGATGAAAATGTACAGTTAAGAAACTTTGGTATCAAAGCTGTAGAACAAGGTTTAATACAATTAGCTAACGATCAAAGAAGTTTTACTATCGGTAAAAACAAAAGAAAACTATTTAGTGTTCCTTTTGACGAGAACCCATACGCAGCATTAGCAGCTTGGTTTAAGACTGATGAAGGAGTAGAAATTTATAAGAGCGTAGCTAAAAAGCTTATTTAACAATAAAAATAGATTATAATGGCAATAAATGTTGATACTGTATACAAAACAGTTTTATTAATACTTAACCAACAACAAAGAGGATATATGACACCTGATGAATTCAACAGAGTTGGTACTCAGGTGCAGTTAAATATATTTCAAGGTTATTTTGATGCACTTAATCAACAATATAGATTGCCTCAAAACGATACTGAATATGCTAACCGTGTTGAAAACATAGAAAAGCAATTACAGTATTTTCAAAGAACTGGAACCGTAGCTTATGTTGCAGGACCACCTGCTCATTACACTTTAGCAGCTGACGGTACAGATGTAATATACAGATTAGGCTCTGTTTTTTATAAAGAAGCAGAGCTTACTCAGTATGCTCAAAGAAACGAAATAACTCAGTTATTATTATCTCCACTAACTCAACCCACAAGTAATTTTCCAATATATTTATATGAGAAAGATAAGATATTTGTATATCCTACAACACTTGTAAGCGCTAATGAACGTCCAAATGTAACTATTTCTTATATTGCTAAGCCATTGGATATAGAGTGGAACTATACAATTGGTGGTGTTGGTCAATATTTATACAACTCTGTTACATCAGTTGATTTTGATTTAAGTGTATCAGAGCAAACAAATGTTATAATACAAATACTAGCGTACGCAGGAGTAATAATAAATGATCCTACCATTATACAGGTAGCACAAATGGAACAACAACAAGAACAACAAACGCAAAACTCATAACACATGCCTAAACCAGATGGCGGATTAATCCGTGAAAATAATTTTCAGTATTACGCCGGAGCGCAGATATTATATACATCAGTAGCTGCAACTACTGTATATGATTTTACATTTAACACTAAGTTAGCTTTAGGTAGCACAACAAGTTACGCAACTACAGATCCTGATTACACACTTAATAACTTCCAAATATATACTAGTCCTAATGGTATAAGTAACTGGACTGAGTATACAACAGCTTATGTAATAACTTATATAGAGCAAGGTTATAGAACAACAAGTAGAGTTACGTTAGGAGCTGGTCAAGGAATAGGTACTTATGTAAAAGTACAATTAAAAGAAGGTGCTGTTGAGAATAACTATGGTGGTTATGAATATATAAAATTAAGAGAAATAATAAATAATTTTATAGTTGGATATGTAGGTCAAGATAAATTAATACCTAGAGTTAATAGAACAGATGTTATTTTTCATGCTAAAAGAGGTTTACAAGAGTTTAGCTATGACACTTTAAAAAGTATAAAATCTCAAGAATTAACAATACCAGATAGCCTTTCATTAACAATACCGCAAGATTATGTTAATTATGTTAAATTATCTTGGGTAGATGGTAATGGTGTAAAACACACTATATATCCTACACAGTTAACAAGTAGTCCATGGGAATCACCAGTTCAAGCAGCTGATGGTGAAATAGTGCAAGATAATTTTGGAGACAATATTGAAGGTACTTCACAGATAAACGAAAAATGGCAGAAATCAAATCCAAGTAATATAACAGGTTTATATCCTAATGATTATACAAATCCAGATTTATTTATGTATGATTGGTGGGGTGAACCGGGTGGTCCTTTTGCCTGGTATGGTCAAAGATATGGTGGCGATCCAGTAAACATGCAAATGAACGGTTGGTTTAATATTGATTATAAAAGAGGTACTTTTAATTTTTCAAGTGATTTAAGTCAAAAACTTATTATATTAGAATATATTTCTGATGGACTTGCATACGATTTAGATACTAAAGTTCCTAAGCTAGCTGAAGAAGCTATGTATCAGCATTTACTATATAGTATAATGTCAACTAGAACAGCTACTGCAGCTATTGCACCACAATATAAAAAACAAAGATATGCAGCTTTACGTAATGCTAAAATTAGATTATCTAATATTAAGTTAGATGAAATCGTACAAGTTATGCGTAACAAATCTAAATGGATAAAACATTAATACATGGCACAGATTAAAAATGCTTTTTTAAAAGGCAAAATGAATCAAGACCTTGACTCTCGTATCATACCTAACGGTGAATACAGAGAAGCCATAAACTTACAAATTAGTAGATCTGAAAGTGATACTGTGGGTGAGTTTGAAAATGTTTTAGGTAATACAGAATTATTTGATACTGGTGGTAGTAAAAAAATAATAGGTTATGTTACTAATGAAAGTGAAAATTTAATATATGTTTTTGCTACAGATTATAATAATGCAGCTGGTGTTAGAGCTACTAACAGTGCTAACATGGGGATATATAGATATGATGTTGATGCTGACAACTTAACCACGTTAGTATCAGGTCATTTTTTAAATTTTAATCAATCATTTCCTATACATGGAGCTAACTTAGTTCAAGAATTATTATTTTTTACAGATAATTTAAATCAACCTAGAAAAATAAATGTAAATAAAGCTTACTCTGATAGTAGTCATTATAGTAATGAAGATCAAATATCTGTAGCTAAATTTTATCCATGGGATAAAATAAAAATATATCAAGAGTTTGCTACTAGAGCTAACGGAGCAGTAAACAATAGTCCAACACTAGTGATAGATGATAATACTAGTAACGTTTTACCAGGAGATGTTTTAGTTAATCAAGAAAGAGGAACTACTTTTAATGCTGTTTCAGATATAACAGATTTAATAACAATATTAGGTATAGTTGATGCAAATACGGTGATATTATCAAAAGCTATAACAGTTAGTAATGGAGAGAAATTAAAATTTATGAGAGTAACAGCTCAAAATAAATCTAATCCATACCTAGCTAATCACACTACGCCTAGTGTTTTAGCCAACAAAATAGATAACGCTGCTAAAACAATAACATACACACAGTCTCGTAGTGAAGCAATACCTAGAGTTGGTGATTCAGTTGTTTGTACTACTGTAGGTCAGGAGACAAAAATACCAGCTGGCACGACAATAGTTGGCGTAGCTGCTAATTATTCTACACTTACTACTTGGGAATATGTTATAACTGTTTCAAAAACAATGACTTTTGCTCAACCTAATACACCAGTGGCTTTACGTATAGGAGACAATCCTTTTTACGATGCTAATTGGAAAGGTGATGCAGCTTTACTAGATGACAAGTTTGTAAGATTTAGTTATAGGTATCAATTTGAAGACAATGAATATTCGTTAATGGCTCCGTTTTCACAACCTATATTTATTCCTAAGCACCACAGTGAATTTGGTGCTGGACCACAAACTGATAATACAAAAGGACCTTTAATAGGTGACATGGATAATACTTATAAATCTACTATAATAACTTGGTTTGAAAACAATGTAGATAATATAGCTTTAAAAGTTCCTACTTATTATAGAACACCTGCAGATATACAAACAGGATTAAAAGTTAAAGCAATAGATGTTTTATATAAAGAATCAGACGCTTTAGCTGTTAAAGTTTTAGATACAATAGAATTAAGTTCTTTACCTCAACAAGTCGGGTTTCCAAACTTAGTATCTAATGATTTAATTTATGGAGCTAATGTAAGTTGGTATTATTACGAGTATCAATATAAGTCTTCTAAACCATATAAAACATTACCAGAAGGTCAAACAACAAGAGTATATGATAAAGTTCCTATAAAAGCTTTAGGTCAAGAATTAATAAGTAATAGAGTTGTTTATGGAAACTATGTTGATAAGCATACTGGTCCTGATTCTATAGATTATAGCGTTAGTGTTCAAGAAAAGTCTGCAAAATTTAACAATCTAGTAGAATATCCCTACCACACGTTAAAACATAATAGAACTTATCAAGTAGGTTTTATATTAGCAGATAAATTTGGTAGACAATCAGATGTAATTTTATCATCTTATGATAATGATCCTACAACAGAAGGTTCTACTGTTTTTGCTTCTTATAAAACTAGAGCTGAAGCAGCTGCTGGTGGAGCTGAACCTGTGTTTGATTGGATAGGTGATGCTTTAAATATTAGATTAAATACTCAAATAGGTGTAATAGCAAATCCACCTTCAGCATCTGGAGAACCTGGAATATATAGCGCAACTAACCCGCTAGGTTGGTATTCATATAAAATAGTTGTAAAACAACAAGAGCAAGAATATTACAATGTTTATTTACCTGGTTTTGTATCAGGTGATCCTATAAAAACTGGTAACACAGAATCAGAAAAATATTCGTATTCTATATTGTTAAGTGATAATATAAACAAAGTACCTAGAGATTTACAAGAAGTAGGTCCTAATGATACGGATTTTGCTAGTAGTGAAATATTAACTATTAGAGTAAATAATCCTAATATAAATAACGCTGCTGGTAGACCAGCTGGTTTTCCACAAACAGAAGATCCTTGGAATAATCAATATTATCCTAACTTTTTATCACAAGAAGTTTTAGCTATTGGAACGGTTAGAGATTTAGAAGTTGCTGCAATACCTTTTGTAGCGAATGCTCCTCAAGGACCTTATGGTGCTACTGGAACTATTGAAGCTCCAGCAGGAACTATAACACCTACGGCTATAGGTTCAATACCATGGGGAGCTTCTCCAGGTATACAACCTTTTTACAACTCTGATTTAAACCCATTTGTAATGAAAATTGATACTACTGAAAACGGTAGTACTCCAATAAGCGCTGGAACTACAATACCTGGTCAAGTTGGCGCAGAGTGTTCTTCTAATATTCCTGGTAGTGGGCAAAAACTAATTACTATGCAACCGTTTTTAAGTGTTGCGGAAACTAAACCTGTTTTTTCTAGACTTGGTTTATTTTATGAAACAAATCAAGTAGGGTTAATATCTAGACTTAATGAAGTTATAAATGCTCAGTTTGGTGGAGCAGTTACAACAGAGGTTGCTAATTTAGATTTTGGTGAGAACTCTGCTCCAAACACACAATTAGGTTCTTGGAACGATGGTACTCAGCAAACAACCGGTACTAATTGGAATTTTGTAGACGGCGCGGGTACTCAAATAACTACAGGTACTATTACCGCTAGTATACTACAAGTAGTTGATCAAACTGGTGCAGATAGAACTAATGAAAATTTATTTAGATTAGCTGGTCCAATTGGAGGTAATAAAGAATTTCAACTATTTACTAATTCTGCAGCTCAAGGTAGCGCAGATAAATATTTTTGGTATAGTACTAATTCAGCAGACCCTGGTAACTCAACAGATATTTATACATTTACATTTACTGTAGATTATAACGATGGTGCTAGTGATTATAATTCTACCGTGTCAGGTTTAACAGCCACGCTACAAAACTGTGTACCAACATTTGGTAACTGTAGTAACCCATCTGCTGGTTCAATAACTACAGGTACTACAACTATAAAAACATTTACAGGTGGAACTAACGGAAGTGTTGATACAACGGGTAATCCTGCAAATAATACTAGAGAACTTGTTTATAGTTTAGATCCGTCAAACTCACAAGCTATACAAAATATATTTAGTGTAAGTAGCGCGGGTGTTATGACTGCTGGTGTAGGACAATTAGTTCAAAACACTACTTATACAGTAGTAACAAGATTAACAGATGTAGCTGGTAATGGTGAGCATTCTACTTGTAGCATTACTTTTACAGCTGGTACTCAACATGTACCAAGAGCAATATGTAACGGTCAAACAAGTAGTTTCCAAGCTAACTGTTCTGAGTCTATACAATATTTATTTTTAACTACTGCAACAAATCCAGTTGGAACAGAAGTTCTTTCTTCATCTATGACACTTACAGGTAACAATACTAGTAGGTTATATGTTGGAAGTGGTACAAGAAAAGTTTACAATGTTAGAGGTAATGCTGCTGCAGGTTCAACAACAGGTGCGTTGACACAGGGTGTGATGAGATTAACACCAACACTAACTGTTACGTCTGGAACTGGTACAGCTTCAACTTTTTTCAGTATACAATACAGACCAAACCCATCATCATCATGGACTAATGCTACAACTACAGCTGGAGCTACTATTCAATATAATAAACAGCTACAAGCTAGCAATGGATTTCCTGGCACGGTTACATACGATGTTAGTGCTGTTGGTGAATATAGAGTATTTAATGATCAAACAACAGGTGAACCTTGTACAGGTGGTGCAGCAAACTTTAAAGTTATATTTGGCGATGCTACTTACGGAACAAGCAATTGTAATGCTGGACCATTGTAATAATTAATAAAAACACGTAATACTAATAATATGCCTGTCACTTTAGAAATATCATATTTTAACTCATTTTATGTGAAGAAGTTGCAAAACTCAGATCCAGGAAGTGTGATAGTTGCAGTTGGTAATCCAAATACTAATCCACAATGGCCAGGTCCTACAGCAGATCAAGACCAAGACTGGTACATAGAAGAGTCTAGAATTAGAGGAGGTTATAATAACACTAGTGTAGATTTTGGTGTAAAAGCATATATAGTTGAAGAACAAGATAAACAAACTAGAAGACAAAACTCTTTAATATATTCAGGTATATTTAATTCTAGAACAGGTATAAACCAAACAAATCAATTTAGTGTTGCAGAAGAAATAACTAGATCTGTAGATCCAGTAGGTGGATCAATACAAAAGTTGTTTGCTGAAGATACTAATTTAACTATATTTCAAGAACGTAAAGTTAATATAGCATTGATAGATAAAGACGCTGTGTTTACAGCTGAGGGTCAACCAATAACCGCAAGTAGTAATTTAGTTATAGGTCAAATTACACCTATACTAGGTAACTGGGGTATTAGTAAAAATCCAGAATCTTTTGCTTATTATGGTTTTGATAAATATTTTACAGACAGATCAAGAAACGCTGTATTAAAACTAGCTGGTAATCAAATAGAAGAAATATCTAACACAGGTATGACAGATTTCTTTAGAGATCAATTAGCTGCTATAGGTTTATCGGCTACAGGTAAAGCAGTAGGTGGATATGATATTTATAACAATAACTATGTATTATCTTTACATGGTTCAACTTATAAGTTTAATGATTCTGATAACTCTGGTTATAAAACATTAGCTTATGATTCTAGAATACAAGGTTGGAATGGTTTTTTTAAATACAAGCCTGATCAAATATTTAGTTTACAAGGTCAATATTACACGGCTTTTGGTTCTAAGATATATAAACACTACACTAATACTGATAGAAATAATTTTTACGGAACTAAAGAACCTTCTCAGATTAAATTTATATTTAACCCTGAGCCACAAACAATGAAAACATTTAAGACCGTTAGCTATGAAGGTAGCAATGGTTGGGAAGCGACTTCTATTATATCTGAAAACACAGGCGCAACACCAAGCGGTACTAATCACGCTGACACTGGCGCTCGTATATATAGTTATGACGAAGGTGCTTATGTAGAAAACAATATACAATATAGAGCTGGTTTTTATAGAAAACAAAATAATTACCAAGCTTCAATAATAAACAATACTTCAACTCCTATGGCGGGTGAAGTAGTATTTGGTAACTCAATGACAGGTATAAAAGCTTACTATGCTACTGTTACATTAAGTACTGATGCTACTACAGATAATGGTGGTTTAAAACAATTATTTGCCGTAGGTTCTGAATATATAACAACTAATACTCAATAATATGCCAGGTCCAGCTTTAATATCAGCAGGCGTTAGTATCATTGGAGGGCTAATAGGTGGTGGTGCAGCTAGACGTAGAGCTAGAGCAGCCGCTAGAAAAGCTAGAGCCCTACAAAGAAAACTAACAGATTTAGAAAACAATAGGCAAGCTATAATAAATCCTTTTGATCAGTCAACTAATTTATCTAGTATGGCTCAAGATCTATCTGGACAATTAAGTAATCCTTATGCTAACTTAGGAGTAGCCACACAGGCTGCTGAAATGAAAGCAGAAGAAGCTGATATATCATTAGCAAATACATTAGACACATTAAGAGCAACAGGTGCGGGCGCTGGTGGTGCAACCGCTTTAGCACAAGCAGCTTTAAAATCTAAAAAAGAAGTAGCGGCATCTATTGAAACTCAAGAAGCGGATAATGAAAAGTTAAGAGCTCAAGGCGAACAACAATTGCAGCAGGCTAAAATGCAAGAGCAACAAAGAGTACAGCAACTTGCTATTAGTGAAACTGGTAGATTTCAAGATAATCAAGCTAGAGGTAAAGAGTTTGCGTTTAACGCTAGAGAGTCTAGAGAACAAGGTAAAATTAATAGAACAGCTGCTCAACTGCAAAATGCTCAAAATCAAATGGCACAAGCTAAAGCTGATAGATCTAGCGCTCTAACAGGTATGTTTAGTAGTTTAGCAAATATAGGTATAGCTGAAATAGGTAAATAGTAATAATATGAGACTGGATAATAAATACGTAAATAAAACAATAAAAGAATATTCTCAAAGTGATGCTATTGGTTTTAAAATAGATGCTTTTAAAGAGTCTGTTAATGGTGGTAGTTTACAAGACACTCCCGCTATTGATGCTATGTATCAAGGTACTAGTCAAGAATATGCTGATTTAACACAAGCTTTAAAATCTGGTAAAATATCAGGCGCTGAAGGTCAAATAGCTCAAAATAGATTAAGAGCTTTGGATCAAGCACCTGGTGTTACTAAAAACTTTTTAGAAAATTTATATTCTGTATTTGATGGCACAGAAGAAAAATATTATGATCCTAACAACAACTATGAATGGGCTTTGGTAAATAAAATATTTAAAGGTGCTCCAGGTTTTGGTGAAAATCAAGGTTATAGTGTTGAAATGAAAATGAAAGAAGATGGATCACAAGATTTAATTGCTTATGGCAAACCTTTTGATGGTGGTGAGTTTGTAGTTAATAGTGCATCGTTAAATGATATGCTTGAAGCAGGTATAGAACCTGTTTCTGTAACACCGGATATACCTACAGACATGCAAGCTGTTGCTGCTAGTTCAGGTATATTTGAAGACAGTATGATTGAAGGAGATAAATTAAAACCTAGTGCTTTGTTAGATATAGATACATACGCGTTAAGAGGACCAGGAGGTGAATTTCAGTTTGAAGAAGTTCAAATAAATGATAAACAAAAAAGAAAGTTTCATAAATTTGATAAAGATAAAATACTACAAAAAGTTGATCCATTTTTAAGAGCTGAAATAGCTGGTATAATGGAAAACGAAAGTAGCGCTGTCGCAGCATGGAATATGTTTATTGGTTCTAAAATAACAGGTGAAGAAGATGCTCAAAGAGAAATAGATGCTACAGCAGGTGACAACAGTTGGTCTTACGATATATTACCATTAGACGCTAAACATAAAAGAGATTTTTACGAAGGATATAAAGAATATTTCTTTGATAATTATTTAAAAGCATTTACACAAAATATAATACCAGAAGGAGCAGCAGGTGCTATACAGGAAATTACAGTGGAAACAACAACAGATCAATTAAAAGATATAGGTTCAAAACTTAATAAAAAGAATCAATTATTTTATGATGAAGTTTTAAACAACATGGCTTCAAAAAGAGCAGCGGCTAAAACTAATGAATAGACAACAAAAACAGCTTTTAAACATATTTATACAGCAAGTAAAAAATGAATATGCTACAAAGCATGAGCAAGAAAATGCTCAGATACAAGACGGTACGTTATCAGAAGCTGATAGATCTTATCCTACTTCAGCACCTCCTCAAGATTTTCTTCAAGAGCAAATCGCTGTGTTTAAAACTTCTAAAGAATATTTAGACCTTAGAGATAAAAAAACAGAGATTCAAGTACGTGATGGTGTAGAAACAGTTTTAACTGGTGATAAAGATGAACCTGCTTTTGTGGATGGTGTGTATACGGTTCAAACAGAACTAGAGCCAGTAGTATTAGGTGATACAAATTTAGAAGAATTTGAAGAAGCAGAACAGCAAGAACTAATGGATGCGACTGGCGCAAGTGATCCATATTCTCAAACATCATTGCCATCAGATGAAGATACAACTACTAGAGTAGATTATAGTTTTTATCCAACAGAAGCTGCTCAGAAATTATCAGATGCGGCAAATACTGGAGGTGAAGAATATACTAAAGCTAGAAATGAATACGACGAAGCTATACAAGCTAAAACTGATGAATTAACAGGTTTAGCGAAAGCAGTAGGCTTAGATGTTCCTTATAATTTATTTGATATTGTAAGTAAAGCTACGTTTGGTAATAAAACAGCTAATCAAACAATTAGAGATTTACTAAAAGATATTAGAGAAAAAAAGCCAGAGCTTATAGACGCTAGCAAGCTTTATACAGAACTAGTAGATATTTCTGATGAAGGATTAGAAAAAAGCACAGTAAAGTTATTTGATTTAAGCAAAGCTCCTGAAGAAGAAGAAATATTTATTAAAAATAATCCACACTTATTTAATTATTTAAATAACAAAGAAAATAGTGTTAAAAAATTAAGAGAGCTTATAATAGAAAAAACAGGTATAGACCCTGACAAAGTAAATCTAGACTGGTATGAAAATCCTGAAAATTTATCAGATGATGAGCTAGAAGAAGTATTAGGAAATAAAAAGTTAAGCGAATATGCTAATATATTAAATTATTATAAGAAATACAAAGATGAATCTGAAAAAGGTAATTTAAAACCATTTGATGTTCCAGAAAACGCAGAACACGATTTAGCTGAAAAAATATTTGCTTATAGACAAGTTTTAAAAAATCCAAACCTGTCAGAAGAACAAAGAGAAAAAATATTAAAAAGAGTAAAATCATTATCTGCACTACAAGAAGATTATAGCACTGCAGATCAAGCTATATGGGACGCTAAATATGCTCCTGGTTTTACCGATGCTAAATACTATGGAGATTTAATAAAGGGATTTACTGGTACTGTTTTAGATATAACAGCTGGTTTAGTTGATACACCTGGATATGTAAATAAACTTCTTCTACAGACATTTTTTCCAGATGAAGTTCAAGCTATTGAAGATAAGTATGCTGGTGATACTGTAGCTGAAACTAAAGCATTAAACATGCTAGGAGCTTCTAAATTAAGTTTTGGTACTTCAGTTAATGGTATGATGCTTGCTAGTATTGCCCCTGATATATCTAATGTGATTAGAGAAACTGCAGATAATATAACTGAATCTGCGTATCAATATAGAGGTGGTATGTTAGATAACATGACTACTGGTGGTTTTAATTTTAATGATGTTGCGGATGTTGGTGCTAGACTTACAAATGAAACTATAAAATCATTACCATATATGGTTGTTTCAAGTTTAAATGCCTACGGTGTTCCTGTAGGATTAATAGCTATAGGTACTAGTACAGCTACAAATACTGAATACGAAAACAATAATGCAGCTTCAGAAGCTTTTAATCAACTTCAAAAACTAGATCCTCAAGCAGAAAATTATGAGGAACAAGTAAAAGAGTTGCAAAAAGTAATAGCAGCTGGTGATATAAATGGTCGTAACCTAGCTCATTCTTTAGTGGTTGGTACTGTTAATAGTGTTCTTGAAAGATTTTCTGGTAAAATAGGTAGAGAATTTTTTGCCGCAGCTAAAGGTCAAGCAAAAGAACAAATTGAAAAAGGTTTAAAATCTTACTTAAATAAAGTTATGTTAGGTGTAGGTGGTGAAGGAGGTACAGAAGGACTACAATCAACAATTGAAAAATTATCTGAATTTATTGTACAAGGTAAAGAAGTAGAGTTTACAGAGGCATTAAAAGAAGTTATTGAGTCAACACTTATTGGAGGTACTTCAGGTGGTCTTGTAACCGGTGGTGGTAGTGGTATGAATATAGTTACACAAACCGTAAGAGAAAATGCACAAAATAGTATTTTAAAAGAGGTTAATCAAGAAAATTCTTTTGAGCTTTATAAAAATGATCCATTTGATCAAGTAGAAACACAAGCTGATGTTGAAGTTGAAAATCCTATAAATACTAATATAAACGAAGCTCAAATATTATTTGCTCAAGTACCTGGTTCAGAATACAGATTAGAAGGCGAAGTAAATTCAAAGATTGCAGCAGGTGATATAACTATGTTAGAGGGTAATAACATTAGACAAAACTTTAGAGATATACAAGGTGCTACAAATCTTTTAAAACCAGCTGGTCTTGAAACAAATGTTGAAGCAGTTAATTTGATGGTTGAGAAGAAAAAGCTTGAAGAAAGGATAGAAGAGCTAAAAAAAGTTAGTCCTGTAGCAGCTTCCAAATTACAAGTTAGAGTTGATCAAATAAATAATAGATTAGGTGACTTAACTACCGAAGCAATGTCTGATTCTAAAGGTATAGCAGCTGCAATTATAATTCCAGGTGTTACTAAAGTTATGGACTTAGCAGCCAATAATGAAAAGACTAATTTTAAGAAAAGAGAATTAGAACAAGATTCAGGTATAAATGAATTATTGTTAAAAACTATTAAAGATCCTAATACTAAAAGAGCTGATATTAACCAAGCAACAGATGCGTTAATAGAAAATAATAAAGCTCTATATTATAAAGCTGTAGGGTTTGATCCTCAAAGAGGTGATATATCTGGTAAATCTGTTATGGATGCTATACGACCATTATTAGGTCCTATAATTAAAAACTTCGATGCATCAAAAGGCGTTACATGGAGTACGTATGTAACTAATTCACTTAGTAAAAAGAAGCAACAAATATATAGCGAAGCAGGTATTGGTCAACAAAATATTAGTTTAGATGCTGAAGGTGCTATGCAGGTAGCTGATACACAAGCTGAACAAGATACACAGCAAGATATACCACAAAGACCTAAAGTATATCCTTCACAACTAGAAGCTGTAGCCAAAGTTCTTACGCCTGAGGTAAGAGAAACACAAAACACTAAAGTAAAAGATGAAATAATAAGATCAATTAATGATAAAGGTGTTAGTCCTAAAGTTGTAGCTACAGATCTTATAAGTAAAACTAGAGAAAAAGAAATTAGAAATGTTATCAAAGGAGCTGTAGGTAGGTTTGGTTCGCCAGAATATAATCAGTTTGTAGATGACGTTGTAAATCAAGACTTTATAAATTCATTACCAGTATCTACTATTAAGGGTAGATTTGGTAAATTATTTGGTATTGAAGAAATTAGTAGAACACCTACTAAAAATGTTAGAGAAGGTAAAAAAGATTCTAACTTTAAAAAGCAAGTATTTAGAATACCTAAAACTACGCCTGAAACTATACAAAAAATAAAAGATTATTTTAAAGCTAATGAAAAAAGATCACAGTCTTTATTTAGCATACTTGCTGAAGGTGCAATAGTAGAAGAAGTACAAACCATGCGAGGTGATACTGAGTTTATGAATAAACTAAACGATGTATTAGAATTAAAAGGTTCTGAATTAAATGCTGAACAGTTTATGGATCAGTTACAAAAAGATGCTGATCAAAGAACTAAAGAAGATACTTCATTAGATGTAGTTGAAGATGTATTAGATAATATGATACAAGGTGTTGATTCATATATAGAAAGTATGAAAGGAACACTTAGTGTTAATCCTATTGTTCCTGCTGCTAGAGCAATTAAAGCTGGGCTAAAAGTTTTTAAAACTGTTTATCAAAAAACTAAGTCTATAGTTAAAGCTATTAATGCAGCTGCTAATGAAATATATAATCGATTAAAAGGTGAAGTTTCTAAAAAAGACATAAAAACTATACTTGAAACAGAGATAACTCAAGAAAATGTAGACAACAATACTGTAGATCTTGATTCTCTTATTGATAATTTAGCAGAAAAACTAGGTGTTAACAGAGGTATTGCTTATGAAAACGCTGTTTATGATATTGCTAGAGCTGTTGCTAGAAAAGTAGGTCCTATATTTAAAGTAACAGGTGAACAAACCGAAAAAGAAGGCGCTGCTGATTTTAATTCTGAAATTGCCGGTAATGATTTTATAGTAGAACTAAAATTAGATCCAGCTAAGCTAGGTAGCGTTAAATTTAACATTAATTCTGATGGTAGTATTACGCTTGCTAAAGATAATGTTAAATCAAAAGAAGCTTCAGAAATAGCATCAAAGGAAGCAGGTAAAAAGGTAAAGGTTGTAATAGAAAAAGACTACACATTTAAAAAAGATTTGCAAAAAGCTGTTGCTAAAAACAAAAAGAATATAAAAAGATTTAGAGACAGAGCTGAACAACTGGGTCAAGATATGAAAGATTTTGACAAAGGAATTATAAATAAAGATGTATATAATCAGTTAAAAAAAGAAGGTTTATTAAATGATGCTAGAGCAACAATAACCATGCCTGTTGATATGGTTGCAGAAATATATCAAAAGAAAAAACCAAAACCTACTGATTATATAAATGTAAAAGGTAAAGGACTTTTTTCTTTTAATAATCGTTTAGGTTTACCAGTTGATCCAGTAACAGGTACTGTAGCAGTTAATGTTGGTTATACAACTTCAGGTACAATATATAAAAAAGTAGATGGTAAAAAAGTTGACACTGGTAATAGAGATTTTTTCTTTAGAGCAGAACCTTTTAAATTTAATGATTTAGGTAAATCTAAACATACTATAGATACAGAAGCTGGTATAAATAAATTATTAAAAACACCTTCGGTAAAAATTTTAGCTGAAGCTCAAAAAGAAAAAGGTAAAATAGCTAATACAGCACCTGATATAGTTAGTGATAAACAAACAACAGTTGAAGTTAAACAAACATTAGTTAACTCACAAGATGCTAGAAACAAAGCTCAAGAGGTAAAAAAAGAAACTAAAGGTTTAAGTGCTTTTGACTTTGATGATACACTAGCATTGACAAAAGAAAAAGTAATATATACGCTTGATGGTAAAACAGGTGAATTAACCGCAGGTGAATTTGCTGTTCAAGCAGAAGACTTAGCTGCTCAAGGAGCTGAGTTTGATTTTAGTAATTTTGAAAATGTAGATTTATCTACATTAGAGGGTCCAATGGTAGATGAAGCAAGGAAAAAACAAAAGAAGTTTGGACCAAAAGATATATTTGTTGTAACCGCTAGACCTAACGCGTCTGTAGATGCTATACACACGTTCTTAAAAGGTATTGGTTTAAATATACCTAAATCAAATATTACAGGTTTAGGTAACGGTGAGCCACAAGCCAAAGCTGATTGGTTTTTAAATAAAGCAGCTGAAGGTTATAATGATTTTTATTTTTCTGATGACTCATTATTAAATGTTCAACAAGTTAAAAACGTATTAGATCAAATAGATGTTAAATCTGAAGTACAACAAGCTATTGCTTCTAAAGAACAAACCTTAGATGAACAGTGGAATAAACAAATAGAAGAGGTATACAGTGTAAAAGCAGGTGAAACAGTAAGTGATGTAAGAGCTAGATTAGAAGGTAAGAAAAAAGACGGCGGTATAGTTAAAAGAATAGGTAAACAATTTACAATTACTGCATCTGCAGCAGACTTTTTAGGTTTATTATATAGCGTTGCAGGTACAGGTAGGCAAGGTGATAGACATTTAAAATTTATTGATGACCACTTAATTAAACCTTATAACAAAGCTGAGCAAGAATTATTATCAGCTAAAGTTACAATAGCTGCAGATTTCGCTGCTCTTAAAGATGCTTTTCCAAACATAAGATCTAGAAAAAATAAACTAGGTATACCAAGAAATCCATTAACTGATCCAATAGGAGTTGGTCCTTATACTAAGTCTCATGCTGTAAGAGTTTATTTATGGAGTAAACAAGGAACTGAAATACCTGGTATTGATCAAAAAGATGTAGATGCTTTAGTTGAAGCTGTTGAAAATGATTTAGAATTATTACCTTTCGCAGATAATATTTTATTAATTCAAAAAGGTGATGGTTATCCAGCACCAAAAAATTCATATTGGGTAGGTGGAAATATAGCTTCTGATATAATGAATGGTTTAGATACTACGTATAGAGCTGAGTTATTAACAGAGTGGAAGCAAAATGTAGATATAATATTGTCTGATAAAAACCTAAATAAGTTACAGTCTATTTTAGGTAGCAAATGGGTTGAAGCTATAAAAGATTCTATAAGTAGACAAACACGTGGTAGTAATAGACCTATATTTGAAGGAAGTGGTTCTCGTCAAGTCAACGATATGCTTGATTGGCTTAACGCTTCTGTAGGTGCTGTGATGTTCTTAAACATGCGTTCTGGTTTATTACAATTAATATCTAATGTAAACTTTATAAATTGGGGTGATAATAATATATATAACGCCGCTAAAGCTTTTGCTAGTAAAGAATATGTACCTACTGTATTAAAGCTTATGAACTCTGATTATCTTGTAAACAGACGTGATGGTTTAAAGATAAATGTAAATGAAGCTGAATTAACAGAAGCTGCTAATAAAGGTGGAATACAAGGTATGATCAGTTACCTACTTGATAAAGGTTTTGTTATAACTAGAATTATGGATAGTTTAGCTATTGCTACTGGTGGTGCTACTTTCTTTATTAACAGACAAAAATCTTTATTAAATAGAGTAAATGAAAAGACTGGTGAACTATATACGCCAGCAGAAGCAGAAACTAAAGCATTTGATGATTTTTATGCAATAGCAGAAGAAACACAACAGTCAAGTAATCCTAGTAAAATATCATCTCAACAAGCTAGTTACGGTGGTCGTTTACTATTGTCTTTCCAAAATGTTACTATGCAGTACAATAGAAAGACTAAAAAGTTTATACAAGATCTTTACAACAGACGTAGAAGACCAGGTATGACTCAGCGTGAAAGTGATTTAAGTAATATATCAGGTGTTATATACTATGTAGGTGTACAGAACTTAATATTCAATGGGTTACAACAAGCTTTATTTGCTACACTATTTGATGATGATGATGAATATAAAAAAGAACAAGGCAAAACAGCTAGAATAGCTAACGGCATGTTAGATTCATTGTTAAATGGATTAGGTTTTGGTGGAGCTATTGTATCTACAGTTAAAAACTTAGGTATGAGATTACTTAGTGAAAGCGAAAAAGAAAGTCCTAAATATATCGATGCTGTAGATACTGTGTTTGATGTATCACCTGTTATAGATGCTAAGATTAGAAAACTAAAATCAGCTGCTAAAACTTTTGAATGGAACATGGAAGATATTAAAAAGAGAGGTTGGAACTTAGAAAATCCAGCTTATCTAGCAGTGTCACAAATAATATCAGCTTTTACAAACGTTCCTGTTGATAGGGTTTTAAGAAAAATGATGAACGTAGCTCAAGCATTTGATGAAGAAACTAAAGCTTGGCAAACAGTTGCGCTATTAATGGGTTGGTCAGGTTGGAACGTAGGTTTACCATATTGGGGACTGGAAAGTACTATTAAAAGAGAAGCTGAAGAAAAAGAAAAATTTATGGAAAAATATAAAAATGATGTCCGTAAATTTAAAAGCCAAGGATTTACTAAAAGAATACCTTTTACTGGTGCAAAAGCTTTACCAAAAGGAGGGAAACCAGAAGGTAAACTTGGTGTTGATTACATAGCCATAGAAAGATATGATGGCAAAATACAGTATTATATAAAACCTAAAAAATGAAAGAAAAATTTAAAAAATTCGTAGATAAACTACAGAAAGCTTGGAACGGGCTATTATATAAATTAATGTTTAAAAAATATAAATAATGAAAAATGAAAAAAATATTATTTGTCCTCTTTGCGGCGGCGTTTGCGGTATCTGTTAATGCTCAAGATAAAAAGAAATTATTTAAAGACTTTTTAAAGTATAGCACGGTGTATATTTCTGGAGATATTCAAAACTCTAAAGAAAACGCACCAAGTTATTTTGTTAGAACAAATCCTAATGGTAGTTTATACGATGTACCTGTTGTAGTCGACGGTACTGACTATTATGATTATGATTATCGCTATGGTTTTGGTATTCGTAAGATTGCTAGATTTGATTATGAAATAAAAGGCAAGCAATACTACGATGGCACTGAATCTAACGTGTCTATGACAGCACCTAACTCAGCTATAAAAGGTTTTGAATATGTATTTCATACGGAAAAAGAAAGATCCAGAGATGATGTTTTCAAAAATCACAGATATTTTTTAAAACACAGTGGAAAATATCATATTGCTAAAATAGAAAGTAGAAAACAAGGTAAAATCAACTTTGATTATAAATCTGCAGAGTTAAGAGCTAAATTACCTATTGGTAAAAAGTTTAGTTTATCTGCAGGAGCTATATATCGTACACATGAAAGACCTTATGGATATAATCCAGTAGAAATATGGCTGAATGAAACTAATGAGGACGGTTTTGCAGTAAATCCTTGGTACACACTTGGTTTTTATTACGGTTATGATGATATATACTACACATATGAAGATGATTATTCAG
>Ga0208158_1000100_pt1 | contig 38825 bp, 34 predicted proteins | sample 8_EtaG_FD_184081 | JGI IMG/M metagenome (GOLD analysis project Ga0208158, IMG submission 184081) | Marine viral communities from the Subarctic Pacific Ocean - 8_ETSP_OMZ_AT15162 metaG (SPAdes) (version 2) | ecosystem: Environmental > Aquatic > Marine > Oceanic | place: Pacific Ocean | collected...
CACCACTCACACATCTTTATGCTGGGAGGAGAAAGCTATCGACTGAAGCAGAAAACCACGAACTAAACTATGAAAGGTGGGTCAATTTTATTGGCCAAAGGTGGGTCAAAATAAATGGCCATTGACATACACCGAGCGCCGTTTCCGGCATGCCCATGCGGGCGCTGCGCGTAACGATGGTGAGGTCGGCGAGGCAGGCGTACCCCATACCACCGCCAAAAGCAGAACCTTCCACCATGGCAATGGTGGTCTGGGGCAAGTTAGCAAATCGCAGAAAACCCAATCCAGCGCGCATATTGCGGGCCATGATCGGGTCTTCATCGCTGCCGGTATCGGTTTCGGCAAGACTGCGACGCTCTTTGATATCGCCGCCCGCACAGAAATGCCCCCCTGCACCGCGCAATACCACGAGCCGGATTTCGGAGTTGTTGTGCAGCCACTCAACCACGGAATTGAACTCGACCCCCATCTCATTGTTGATGGCATTACGCCGCTCGGGACGGTTTAACGTCATGTTCAACCGCGCCCCGACTCGCTCAAGCAGAATCGTGTTGCACTGGGGTAAATCCGTCATCTTTATGCCTCTCTCTGCACGTCTTTTGTTGCTTAGAGATTCGCATGTCGATTCTGGAAACTCAAAGAAAATATATTGTATTTGAAATTTTGATTCTGCATGTAAAATAAGCAGAGAAGGGAAGTTGCATTGGGCAGGGTCGTGAAAAAGCACTAACCAAGCTTTTTACAGACACAAAAAAACCGGCAAAAGCCGGCTTTATAAAGAAGTTACATCGCTGGTTTGTCGATGATCTTAAAGTGCGTACCACCGTAGCCCGCTTCGATTGGGATGGTGACCTGTCGCACGCCTTCGGACTGGGAAACCAGCTCGGGCTGCACCCGCACTACCGGTGATTGCCTTGCCAGGTGCATGGCTTCATCCGCGGTAGAGGATCGACTCAGCTTTTCCAGATTCAACCTGGTCGCAAACACCAGCCTCACCTTGCCATCATTCGCACGGTTCAGAATTTCATCGGGCCGCAGCCAGGCCGAGTCTACCGATTCCAATCCATCATGCAGGGCGTTTTGACCCGGCGGCGCGGAGGCCAGAAAGAAGTGTGTATCAAAGCGTTTGGGTATGTGGTCAGGCGTTACCCAATGGGCAAATGGCACCATGGCATTCAGCCTCAGTTCCAATTGCTCTGTTTCCAGAAACTCGAACATGCTTACCTGCCCTGAGTGTAGCCGCGAGGCCCAGGGCGCGAGCTTCGACACTTGCCTTCGGTTGAGCATACCGCTCTCACCTCGCCGCCGTGCAAACAGGAGGCCACACTCTTCAAACGCCTCACGTACGCCGGCGACACGAATACCCAGGGAGGTATCGTCGAGCCCATCACCGCCGATACATAGCCTGCGTATACGAGGGTCACCGTCTCCAACGTCGACTTTACCGCCTGGAAACACCATGGCTCCCGGGGCAAAAGCGATTTTATGATGGCGCACTACCATAAACACTTCGATTCCTTGGGCGCCATCACGCACCAACATCAGTGTCGAGGCGGGCACAGCAATAACCGGCGGCGGGCTTTGAGATTGCATACGGCACTCCGGATCGTATCAGGGTAAACAGGCCGTCCGCTAAAACGGATTACGAGCGCTTGAACTCGCCCAAACGACGCTCAGTTACGGCACGGGTGCCTTCAGCGTGATCGTCGGTTTTAGCGAGCCTTACTTGCTCGGCGAACTCGTGCTTTACCTGTTCTTTCAGCGCTTCAACCAGCCCGGCCCTCAGGGTTGCCCGGGTCGACTCCACAGCTAACGGAGCACACTCCGCAATTTCAGCTGCCAATGCGATCGCGTCCTGGCGAACCGACGCCGCATCAGACAATTGGTCTGCAAGGCCCCATTGGTAGGCTTGCTCACCGTTAATCCGGCGCCCAGTCAGTAACAGCAGGTTGGCGTTTTGCTGACTGATAATACGCGGCAGCACGTAGCTGATACCAAAACCGGCGTGAACCCCCAAACGCACAAAGTTCGCAGCGAACCGTGCTTCCGGAGCAACCACGCGAAAATCCGGTACCAGTGCAAGCCCAAGACCACCACCAATGGCAGCTCCTTGAATAGCACCGACTATGGGCTTCTTACACTCGAACAGGCGTATGGCATTCTGGTAAAGGCCAATGGCGTTATCTGCAGAGTCCGGATCAAACAGCGCCTTACCTGATGATGAAAAATCGGCACCGGCGCAAAAGGCCTTGCCCTGTGCGGCGAGCACGATGGCGCGGCAGCGATCATCCTGCTCCAGCGTCTCAAAACAATCCGCAATTTGCTGAATCAGCGAGTTATCAAAAAAATTAAGCGGGGGACGCTGTATCTCGACCACGGCAACATGATCGTGCCACTCGACACCAATGTCTTTATAGGTTGTCATCATTTGTCTCCATTAATACGCGCATTCGTCATTAGCAAAAACCCAGTGACCGTTATCAGGCAGTCAGAAGGCACGCGAGATACACGCCCAGGCACTGCCCTCGCGGCTCGTTTCAGCCGCAATGTGCTGCCCAAGCCACTGGTTCCAGTAAAATTCTGAACCGAACTCTTCACGCCAGCACCAGATACGGCGACTGTACTGGTGCAGTGCGTATTCGTGGCTGAAGCCCATGGCGCCATGGGCCTGATGTGCCAGCTGCGCCACCTTGCCAGCGGCTTCGCCGGCAACTGACTTCGCCGTGGCAATCGCCACCAGTGCATCATCTACCGCACAATCTGGCCGCCCTACCGCGCGGGCTGCTTGCTCAACAGCCGCGTTGGCAAGCGCACTTTCACCGGCGATGTCAGCAAGACTGTGCTGAATGGCCTGAAACCGCGACAAGGCACGTCCAAACTGGCTGCGCTCCTGAACGTAATTCGCTGTCAGCGCCACAATGTGCTCCATGGCTCCGGCAATCTGGTGCGCCCGCACGAGTGCAGCCATGCCTCGCACCATCTCAACAGAAAGCCGGTTGCCGGCAAGCGCAGATGCCAGTGGTTTTACCCCGTTCAGATTAACAATGCTTCGTGGCTCGCCCGCCAAACTCTTTTGCTCGCTGATTTGGCATCCATCAACCGCCACAATTGCAACGGTCAATTGATCTGCCTCTATGCAGGGCACGGCCAGCTGAGACACTTGCGAGGCAAAAGCCACTCCCTCAACTGTGCCGCTCAACTGTCCGTTTTTGAGAATCGGCAAGGCTCCACTAGTCAGCGCAAAACCACTGACCTGTTCGGCACTAGCCAATCCCGACTGCGCCATTAACCAGTTGGCAAGCAGGGCTTCCGCCAACGGTACTGGCAAGGCGTATCGCGCAGCCTGGCGAATCAATGACAGGCCCAACCCCACAGAACCGCCAACGCCATCACTGGCCTCAGGCACCCAAACCAACAGCAGACCCGCATCCGCAAGCGCCTGCCAGAGAGCCTCCGGGTATTGATTAGCCTCTGCACTGTTAACCACCTCAGTGCTGCAGTAATCTGCAAAAATACGCTGTGCGGTATCAAGAATTAACTGATCAGACTGCTCCATCGGATGCCTCTCTCATATTCAGCTGTAACTCATACACGGCCTGACTCGCTCGTCATTTATGACGCTTTAGCGCAGCCCGAGACCTCGCGCAATGATGCCCTTCAGAATCTCGTTGGTGCCGCCGCGAAGTGTAAAAGATGGCTGCCGTAACAGACTTTCCGATAGAAGATGCTGGAGCTCATCGTCACTGCCCTGGGCCATAATAACCGGCCAGAATTCACGCAGTTTTTCGATCAGTTCCTGTTCGAACCGGGTACCAATATCTTTAACGATAGCGGCCTCAACATCCGGTGACTGGCCATTCTGCAAGAGCGTAGCCACACCCAGAGACATGCTTCGCAGTGCGCGAATACGGGCTGCGAGCCGCCCCATCACTGCGGCTTGATGCGGGTCTTGCGAAGGTGCGGCCGCCATGCGGACAAACGCCTTTTCAAGCACAACAAACGTACTCAGGAACCGTTCAGGACCAGAACGCTCCATGGCCAGCTCGCCGGTGATCTGTTTCCAGCCATCACCCACTGCACCCAAAACCCCATCTTCCGGTACGAACACATCGGTAAAGTTGGTTTCGTTAAAATGCTCGACGCCGCTCATATCCCGAATACCGCGAATACTGACGCCAGGGGAGTCCAGTCTGACCAGAAACTGGGTAAGACCGGCATGGCGATTGTTTTCATCCAACTTGCCGGTTCGCGCCAGTACCGTCATATATTCACAGACTTGAGCACCGGAAGACCATAACTTGGTACCAGTAATACTCCAGCCACCGGATACCGGTACCGCGCGGGTTCGGACTGCAGCAAGATCAGAACCGGCACCCGGCTCGCTAAGACCCAGAGCAAAAAAACAGCTTCCCGCCGCAATTCGCGGCAAAATGCCCTCTTTCATAGCTTTGGTGCCAGATTGAAGGATGAGCGGTCCACTCTGGCGGTCTGCAATCCAGTGCGCATGCACCGGCGCACCAGCGACCAACAACTCTTCTGTAATCACATACCGATGCAGGGCCGTTAACTCGCGGCCGCCATAACGTTTCGGCCAGGTAACGCCAATCCAGCCCTTCTGGCCCAGCTTACGGGAAAACTCTGTATCTATGCCCGCACACCAACAGTCCGCTCCGGGGCGGAAAGTCTCTTTGCGACGCTCTTCTTCCAGAAAAGAGCGTACTTCCATCCGTAATGTCTCAACGCTTGGATCGACAATCGGTGCAGGGAAATTAAAATTGATATTCTGCATAACGAGCCGCTCTTATCCCACCCATTCGGTGGCCGTTGTTATGAATAAAAAAAGGGCTTTCTTTTACAAGAAAACCCAAGACCCAGAAAAGGAATAAACGGACACAAACAACGCACTCCATATAGCTAAACTTTGCCAAGACAAAAAATACGCTTTACATAGAGCACAAATACAATTTTCATGTACGACCGGAAAAACCTTAGCCACCACGATAATCTTTTCTTAATTCCGTTTTAAGAACCTTATTAACACCGGACATAGGCATAGGTTCATCTCGAAACGTGATACTCACTGGACATTTATAATGGGCAATACGCTCACGACAATATTTAATCATCTCTTCTTCTGTTACTAAGGGACCATTATTACGCAAGCGCACAACCGCGTGAACGGCTTCACCCCATACGTCGTGCGGCACCCCAATAACAGCACATTCACTAACAGCCGGATGGTGTGAAAGTACGTTCTCAATCTCAATCGGGTAAACGTTTTCACCGCCGCTGACAATCATGTCTTTAATGCGCCCCGCCAATACCAGGTAACCGTCAGCATCAAAATAGCCGCTGTCTCCGGTATGGTACCAGCCGTCCTGCAGTGCCGCGGCTGTCTGCTCCGGTGCGCGCCAGTAGCCTTTCATAATATTTGGGCCACGAACTACGATTTCGCCAGTTTCTCCCTGCGGCAGATTACGGCCCATGGCATCAACAATATTTATATCTACGTAGGGCGTCGGTCTGCCGACGGTATGCAGCTTGGACACTTCACTTCCAGATATCATATGATCTTCGGGGCCGAGCGTTGTTATTACCGGCGAAGCTTCAGTCATGCCGTAGGCCTGACAAAAGCGAATACCCGGGAACTGTTCAATGGCCCGCTGTAACAACGCAACCGGCATAGGCGAAGCACCGTAGCCAACCATGTTTAAAGAAGACAGATCAAACTCAGCGAGCTTCGGATGATCCAGTATCATCTGAAACATGGTAGGCACCAACTGCATCCCGTTGATGCGGTAGCGCTCAATGGTCGCCATCACCTCTTCGACGTCAAACCGCGGCAGCAGGATTGTATGTGTTGCCAGCGTTACCGCGGTATAGACCCGTGACCCGGCCGCAGTATGAAACATGGGTGCGACCAGCAAGTAGCGTTCTCGCTCCACTAATTCATACAAAGGTACCGTGCCCCGCGTATTAGCCAGTAAGTTGGCATGGGTCAGCATCACGCCTTTGGAGCGCCCGGTGGTACCTCCGGTGAAGAACAGCACTATGGTGTCATCACCTCCACTTGGCTCGCCCAGTGGCTCGGCAGAGGTTTCTTTGATCAGTGATTCGTACCCGAGCGCGTTATCCGGTGTTGGCAAGTCGCTGGCATTGATGACGACCTCAAGCCATGGGCACACCGCCGCCAGAGCTTGTGCCTGTTCAAGATGAGCAGAATCCGCCACCAGCACTCTTGGCTCTGAATCTTCCAGACACTCAATCATCTCCCGCTGTGACAGGCGAAAGTTGATGGGCACCAGAATTGCGCCGATTAATCCCGGCGCATAGAACATTTCAAAAAGGCGGTGCGAATTGAACCCCAGATACGCCACCCGATCACCAGCCTTTATGCCGAGTTTAGCCATGGCATTGGCAAGGCGGCGGCACCGATCAGCGGTTTCACCCCAGGTAAAGGTGCGACCCTCATCGGTTATCGAAGGCGAGTCTGGCCAGCGGGAAGCTGTGTTCTCCAGAATCTCACCAAAACTCATAGAAGGTACATTGTTTCGCATATCTGCCCTGGCCAACATGTTAATAGTCCTGGTGTGTTCGTATTTTTACAATCTTCAACGACATTCTCCCGTCGCTACGCCATTGTCGAGGGTAGCAGCAGCGAGATAATCGGGAATGCCAACAGCAATCCGAGGACGATCAGATCCACTATCATGAATTTAATGACCCCGAAGAAAATCGTGTGAACCTGAATCTCTCGCGAAATCACGCTGTTAATAACAAAAACGTTCAGCCCCACCGGTGGCGTTACCAGCCCGATCTCCAGAAGCTTGACCACAATGACGCCGAACCAGATCAGGTCGAGGCCCATGTTTTCCACCAGAGGGATAACGAATGGCAGTGTCAGCAGCATGGTGCCCAGCGGATCCAGGAACATACCCAAGCCGACATAGAGCAGTACGATGCTCAGCAATACCATCCAGTTTTCAAACCCGGCGGCGGCAACGGCTTCGACGAGCACGCCGGTAACACCGGTGAGGGAAACAAAGGAGACGAAAATCTTGGCGCCTACTGCGATAAAGAACAGACCGGCCGATTGATAAGCCGTTTCTCGCATAGAGGCAATGAAGTCGCTCCAGCTCAGGCGACGGGAAATCACACCAAAGCCAACAGCGAATGCAAAGCTGATCGCCGCCGCTTCTGTTGCGGTGAACCAACCACCGTAGATGCCGCCAATAATAATGGTCATCAGCATCAGCGCGGGCCAAGCTTTCAAAGCCGCGGCGCCACGTTCTTTAGCGGTAAAATTCAGGTCTTTTGGTATCGGTGCGTCCGATGGTCTGAGAACAGACCAAACCACCACAACCAAAATAAAACCGGAGAGGCTCAGCAACCCCGGCAAAATGCCAGCCAGAAACAGCTTATTAACTGACTGCTCAGTAAACATGCCATAAATAATGAACAAAACGCTTGGCGGTATCAGTGCACCGAGGGTGCCACCCATGGCAACGGTAGAAGTTGCCAGCTCTTTACTGTAACCAAAGCGCAACATCTCGGGCACGCAGATCCGCCCCATGGCGGACGCACAAGCGAGACTGGAACCGGTGATCGCGGCGAAACCACCACAACCAAACAACGAAGCAATCGCCAGACCGCCAGGCAACCTGGCCAGCCAGACCCGCATAGATTCATAAATATCAGTAGTAATGCGAGCATGATAAGCAATGTGCCCGGCCCCAATGAACAAAGGAATCATGCTTAAGGGGTACGAGTGAATAAAATCGTAAGCATTAGACTCAATCAAACCCAAAGCAGGCCGCAACCCGCGCATGAAGGTAAAATCACCACCCGGACGCCAAGCATAAGCGACCAGCGAACACACCGAGGCAACGCTGACGAGCACATAGCCAATAGGCACCCGCAAGGCCAGCAAGATCAATGCAGCACTGAAACCGTACATACCAATTACTGATGGTTCCATAGTGTTTACTCCTCAGCTAGCTCAGCACTACGAGGGCGAACAACCCCACACAGAACTAATGACTCATAAATCGTGAGATCAACAAGACGAATAAAGAAGATGACGTATCCGATGAAAAACGCTATGCGACCAGGCCATTTGGGTAATTCGAGCAATCCGAAGAAGTAAGAACCGCTCTCAATGGCGTCAATCATGGATATGTAGGCGGCGTAGGCGATCGGTGCTACGGCGCATAGCCCAACCACAGCGCTGAGAATATTGAGAGAGATCTGCACTCGCCGTCCGAATCGGTTGGTTAACACCTCTACTGCAATAAAGCCTCTGTCGGCGGCCACGTATGCCAACGGCAAAATCAGAGCGCCGATCATCAACTCACCAACAATGACGATCTCATCTGAGACACCGGAAAACCCAAGCTCACGAAGTGTCACACTTGCCATGATGACCACGCCGAGCATCAGGATGCAGAAAACTGCTATGTACAACAGGATATTTTCAAGACCGCCCAGAAACCCTCTGGCACGACCCAATCCTTTGGAACAGGCCATTCCCAAACTGCGTCCGTGGTAACTCTCTATCGGTCCCATGGGTAACCTCGCTCATCTCGCTCAGTTTCATATTTTGCCACCAAAGCGGTGTACTGCTCCCAGATTCCCGGGCCGTCAAAGCCGGCTTTATTCATTCCTTCGACCCATTCACGTACGTATTTGTCACTGCTGCTGAGCAACTTATCGCGCTCAGCTTCTGACATCGTAATGACCGTTACCTCGTTACCCATTTCGCCGGTAGGCAACGCTGCGACAATTTCATTGGTCTCTTCCAGCAACAGGCGGGCATAGGGATCAATCATGTTCGCGCCGGCAGCACGGAATATCTTTTGCTGCTCGGGCGTAAGTTCCTCCCAAACGTAGCGGTTCATTGCAATCGCGAACCCCATAATCTGGCCCCAGTCGGTCCGGGTAACGCTTTGGGTAACTTCAGGCGTTTTAAAGGCGCGCATGGCGTAAAAATAACCTGCCGAACAATCTACAAGCCCTGTATCCAGCGCCTGATAAATCTCGGAATAGGTCATGTTGACCAGGTTTGCGCCCAAGTCATCGAGGATTTTGGCGTAGGTAGCAGAAGCACGGACACGCTTGCCCTTCAAATCCTCAACGGTGCGAATTTCATTCCCTTCCGTACACTCAAGCTGAACACTGGTGGTGGTGAAGTTTCCGAGATAAATCAGATCGAGCTCTGCCAGCGCCTGCTTTAACTGTTCGTTTTCAGTCATCAGGTCATACATCGCATGCAGCCCAACCCAAGGGTCAGAGTTTGCCAAGGGCAAATCCCCGATGCTCAGCGCTCGGAGCTTTTGTGGCTGATAAGCCGCCAGCACCGTGCCAAGATCGGCTGAGCCTGCCGACACGCCATCCATAATGGCGCTGTACTTCAGCAGGGCTCCACCCCAATGGATATCAAGAACCATTTCACCACCAGATTCGCGCTTGATCTCCTCTGCAAAGTACTGCAGCCCTTCAGCTCTGGTACCGCGATTGGGAGTCCCCTCAGCGTAACGGAAGGTGGTTTCTGCAACGGCTTGACCAATACCACAAAGGCCAAGCATGGAGGTCAGTGCAATTACTTTTATAGATCTTACGGGCATCATTGTTGTTGTCCCTTATGTCTATCTTAATAGTTGTTCTATCTGCTCAGCGTTCCCAGGGGTATCCTTTTTCATCTCGCTCTTGCTCATATTTCTGAATCAATGCGGTATAACGATCCCAAATTTTTTGACCTGCAAGCCCGCGCTCAGTGGCTTCCTCAATCCAGAGATCCCGATATTTTTTGGTGGCCTCAAAAATTTTCTGACGCTCACTCTCGCTCATATCAGTGATAGGTACAGTTCGGCCCCACTCACCGGACTCCAGGCTTTCGGCGACGACATCGCTGTCTGCAATCTGAAGTTCGGCAAACCGGTCCACCATGCGCGAGCCAGCCTCACGGATCACACCTTGCTGCTCAGCTGTCATGTCGTCCCAGGTGTACTGATTCATGGTAATGGCAAAGCCCATTAACTGACCCCAATCAACCCGGGTGACCGTGCTGACGACTTCGTAGGTTTTGTAAGCGCGCATGGTGTAGAAGTAACTGCCCAAGCAGTCCACTAACCCGGAATCCAAAGCCTGATAAACATCGCCGTAGGTCATGTTGACCATGTTAGCACCCAGGTCGTTCAACACGTTGGCGTAGACCGCAGACGCACGCATGCGCTTGCCTTTGATATCATCCACGGTGAAGATCTGCTTGCCTTCGACGCACTCAAACTGCACACCTGTGGAAGTGTAGTTGCTCACATACACCAGACCCTGCTCGGCCAACGACTCTTGCAAACCTTTTTCGGTCGTCTCCAGTTCATACATGGCGCGCATGCCCACCCACGGATCGGAGGTTGCCAGCGGGATATCACCAATACTGAGGCTGCTTAGCTTTCTGGGGTTGTAAGCGGATAGTACGGTGCCCATGTCAGCCGCTCCGGAAACCACACCGTCCATAATGGCGCTAAACTTGATCAATGCGCCGGCCCAGTGAATGTCAACACTCATTTCACCGCTGGATAAGCTTTTTACTTCGTCGGCAAAATATTGCAGAGCTTCTGCACGTGCTCCACGATTCGGACTGCCTTCGGCGTAACGCAATACCAGCTCTGCGGAGGCCTGACTGACCAGCGAGAAAAGAACGACTATGGCAATAAGCATAGGCTTAAAGAGATGTTTCATTGCGGCAACTCCTGGTCGTAGTTTTTATAATAGCTATTCGAACCTCAAAGGCTTGGTGCCATGTGACGCTCCAACCCGCCTCTGAAAAACATTATCATTCGAAAAAAATAACAACAATTATATATATTTTATACAACCTATACCTTTAATGGATCGATCACAGTCATCACGCAGCTACTCCGGAACCCCCTGCTCATCTGCTCCACCGGCAACATAACGAAAGGTGCCAGCACCCGTTGCCACCAGAACGCTCTTGTTAAACACATTAGCCTCAACAAAGAAAATTTTTCGGCCACGGCTGATAACCCGCGCCTCAACGCGCAATACACCGTCGCTAACAGGGTTCACAAAATGGGTATTCATGGAAATGGTGATGCAGCGCCGGACGTTGCCTGGAACCGAGCAATATACGCCACTAAACCCGCAGGCTGAGTCCAACAAGGACATAATCACACCACCATGCACGTACTGATTACGATTGAGGTGAGTATCATTAAGCTCAAGATCGACAACCGCCCAGTCCTTCGACCATTCAATCAGCTCAAACCCAAGAAGGTCCCTGAAGCCCATGGCACCTGCTTCCGCACCTAAAGTGATTACTTCATCAGACAACTGACGCTCATTATCCGGACTCATCGTCATAGCCAATCCCGTCAGCGATTTTTTTATAAGGAACGTACCGTAGCAGGCGGCCAAAAAACAAACCATTATCTATATTAGATACAATCTATAATTTTAAAGCATGGCGCTAAACTGGAGATCACGCCTGCACAATTCTTAACTGACGGTATATAAGAGGAAAGTTCAAGAAGGTACGGAGATAAGCAGGGGAAGAGAGGCAAACCTTATACTGGCTCGTACTGGCTCGCCCGACGGTCTCACAGTTTAGCGTTTTTTGCGGCTGGCGGGGTGAATCCCCATTTCTTTGGCGATAATTTCCAGCATCACCTCGTTGGCGCCGCCGGTAATCGCGGAGATACGAGTGTCGCGATAAGCCTGCGATATCCAATTTTCGTTCATGAACCCCTGCCCGCCCCAGAACTGCAGGCACTCAGTAGGAATCTTCATGCACAAACGGCCAGTAATGAGTTTGGCCATGGAGGCCAGTTTGGTCACGTTATCGCCGCTTACATACGCTGCAGTCGCTCGATAGAGCAGCGATCGCAACGCTTCTATTTCGGTCTGCATTTCTGCCAGACGATGGTAAACCACCTGCTTATCCAGCACCTTGCCATCAAAAATCTGCCGTTGGCCTGCGTATTCGATGGTGTCATTGATAACCAATTCAAGATAACGAATCGCACGTGCGGTCACCCAGAGACGCTCCTCCTGGAACTGTTTCATCTGGTTGATGAAGCCCTGCCCTTCCTCACCGATACGATTACGCACGGGGACACGAACATCGTCAAAAAACAGCTGTGCGGTGTCAGAAGAACGTAACCCCAACTTGTCGAGCCTGCGGGTGACGGACACCCCTTTGGTTTTCAGAGGCACAATTATCATCGACTTGTTGCGATGGGGCGCGTTCTCTTGTGAAGTATTGGCGAGCAGGCAAATCCAGTCGGCTTGAACGCCATTGGTAATCCACATTTTGTTTCCGTTGATCACATAATCATCGCCATCCCTACGGGCATAGGTTTTGATGTTGGCCACATCGGAACCCGCAGATTCCTCACTTACGCCGATACTACCGACCAGATCTCCTGCAATGCTGGGGGCCAGAAACTCACGTCTTAGGTCATCGCTGCCAAATTGCGCCAGTGCTGGCGTGCACATATTCGTCTGCGCGCCAATTGAGGCAGAAACCCCCAAAGCCCGCACTGTTCCAAGCGTTTCTGTAAATGCCACTTCATAAGAAAAATCGAGCCCCAGACCGCCGTATTCGACCGGCTTACTGATGCCCAGCAGCCCCGCATTTCCCAGACGCTTGAATACATCGTGGGCCGGGTACATGCCGGCAGCTTCCCATTCATCGGCATAGGGGTTGATGTGCTTGTCGATAATCTGTTGCGCGGTCCGCTGCAACTCTTGATGTTCGTGAGTGAAGTGCATCTTCGAGTCCTTATTGTTGCTGTTATTGACGCGCAGGGAGATTCAAGAGGCGTAAGAGGGGTCTTTGGTATCGAGCATCCGCAATAGAGCGGGCCATGCACGCGCGCCCAGCAACCCTCGGTTCTTGGGGTGGAGCACGTCCGCCGTCACGTCGCGCGATTGTTGCGTAGGCATATGAAGCGATCTTCCCATAGCTAACGCATCAACCTGCGCTTTGCACGCCATTTCCAGCCAATAGATGCGGCTGAAAGCCTCGGCCACCGAAGGGCCTACCGCAAGCAAGCCATGGTTTCGCAGAATCATCACGCCGTATTCGCCCAGATCCTGCTGCAACCGAGCCTTCTCTTCCGGGTTAAGCGCAGGGCCTTCGTAGTCGTGATACGCCACGCTGTTATAGAACCGCATGGCGGTCTGCGTCAAAGGCAGCAGCCCCTCCTCAAGAGCCGAAACTGCCATGCCCGCACGCGTATGGGTGTGTATCACACACCCTGCATCGTGACGCACTTGATGCACCGCCGTGTGAATCAACGCACCGGCTTGATTGACCCCATAGCCTTGCGGACTCTGCGGCTCCAGCACCACGCCACCGTGCAAATCGATGGTCACCAGGTTGGAGGCCGTGACTTCGTTGTACAGATAGCCATAAGCGTTAATCAGCAGGTGCTCTGTACCAGGGATGCGCGCCGAAATGTGATTGTAAATCATGTCGGTCATCCCGTAGTGGTCAAGCAGACGGTAGCAGGCCGCCAGCTCGACACGGGCCGTCCATTCTTCGGGTGTAACCACTTGCCGGACCTGATCTAACTGAACTCCCATGGGAGACCTCCTTTATTAGTCGGTTTTTTGGATGCGCTTAACCGAGCATCGCAACCTGCACGTCGCGGCTCCCCTCATACGGGTTACGGCCATGCCAAACTTGCAAATTGTCCAGGATCATTACGTCACCGTCCTTCCAGCGCCATGCTCTTGTCTGGCTGTCCAGGAAAGCCGTGAAGTGCAGGTTTTCCTCGGGTGTCAGCGACTCGCCATTACCCAGGAACGTTCCGGAGGGTCGCTTCTGCGTCTCTCGCAGACGGCGAATAATTTCAGCATCCAGGCCCTCCATGTTGCTGTTAACTGTGTAGATATGGAGGTTAGATCGATACAGTTTTTGCTTTGTTTGCGGATGTGTCACCACGGCTGCAGTCCGGTTCACTACCGTCAAACTTTCGTCCTCATTCCAAATGGGCTCCAACCCTCTCTCCGCGCACAGCCTCGAGACTTCATCCCGGTCTTCAGTCTCGAAAGCAACATCCCACCCTCGCAGATCCACATGCGGAACAGTCGAATCCAGCTGTCCGGAAGGCGCAGCAAAATTGCGCACCGTCATCACGCCGTGAGTTGCAACTTTTTCGCGCAGCTCTGCCGGGAGTGCTTCAAGCAACCCACGCGTACTCGCAACGATCGTTTCGCCACCAATCTCCGCCGTTTTTTTGCTGAAAAAAGCGACACGCGGGGGGAAGTTTTGCATGTAGGCCATTTCCGAGTGCAGGCGTATCTTCACATTTTTGTCCAGCCGCGTTGCCTCCATCACTTTCCCTGCGATTTGCGTCCGTGGCGCTAAACCGCCCACGTAGTCGCCGGCGAACGTTGGGAATATGCCAGCCAGCGCCCCGAAGTCTTCGGTTTCGGTGATGGGAAAGCCGCGCAACACAACGCCACCGTGTGCACAGATAAGTTTGTCCAGTATCCCGCGCCGCGACGAAGCCCATTCAATAAAGGCGGGCAAGGCGCACAACCGCTCTCCAGCGGGCTCAATAAACAGCAGTGGAGCGCTTTCCTTGGGTGCGTGGCAGGTGACATCCTTCCCGAGCTGGGCGACATCTTCTGAAATTTCGAGGGGCATGTTCATAGCGAAGCTCCTTGTTATTGGATGTCATTTAACGTCGATCGACTTGGCGCTGATCAGGTTACTGACATTAAGTGTTATTTGGTCGACTTTAATAAAAATAAAAAAGTGTTAGATTTAAAAATTACATTTATAATAAAAACCCTTAGATCATTGAAAAAGATTTTAAAAACAAAGTATTATTTAGTCTAAAAGACGTAAATATCGATATCGAAAGTAAAATGCAGTCTCCCAACAAACCTAAAAATACTGAAATACATTTTCGGCATAAGCCGTTAACAATAGTTGTATTGGTTCGCCAAAATACAGAGTGCTAGTTTGGTACGTGTGCAACCATAATCTTTGGAGACAATAATGATAAGAACTCTCATTTCCAGCGCTGCTCTCACACTAGCGATGACCACCACCGTGTCTGCTGCAACCCAGTTGCGATTTGCCGAGGGATCACCGAACCGGGGCGCTCGGGCGGAAGCCGTTACCCACTTTATGGAAGACGTTACAAAGCTCTCCAATGGCGACCTGACCTTTGACATGCACTGGGGCGGCGCACTACTGGACTACAAGTCTGTGACTAACGGTGTGGCCGTTGGCACCGCAGACATGGGCACCATGCTCGCCGTGTATGACCCGCAAAAGCTCAGATCGCTAGCTATAGGCGATTTGCCGACACAGTACTCCGACCCTTGGGTGGGCATGCGGGCCATGTACGAGTTGATGACAACCAACAAAGACATGCAGAAGTTACTGGCAGAACTGAACTTCGTCTACCTGACCGGGTATTCGAGCACAGGGGTCCAGTTCGAATGTACCGAAGACAACCAGATCCGAACCATTGAGGACATCAAGGGCAAAAGGATCCGCGCCGCTGGCAACTTCGCCAAGATTCTGGACGATCTGGGCGCCAATCTGGTGAACCTGAATCAGGGCGATGCCTATCAGGCTTACGACACCGGCCTGATCGATTGCGGCGCCTCTTACTTCTACACCATGAGAGCGTTCAAAACGTTCGAGGTGGCCGATAACTACACCGTCGCCAACTGGGGACAACTCCTTGGCTTTGCAACACTGATGAACCTTGATGTGTGGAATGAGTTATCCCAAGAACAGCAAGCCACTCTGCAGAAAGCCGGGTCCAACGCCATCGACTATTTCGCAAAATTACAGATCGAAGAGATGGCTCTCGTTGTTGACGGCCTGCGCACTGGTGACATCGGCAAAAAGGCTAACGTTTACGAGATGGCGGAAGAGGATCGCGCCATACTGGCCAAAGCTGGTGAGAAATACATCCAGGAATGGATTGACCGGGCTAATAAAGACGGTGTCGACGGCCAACAGATATGGGATGAGTACACCGCTCTGCTGGAAAAATATCAGCATGAGCTTGATAGCTCAGGTCACCCCTGGGAGCGTTAATTTAAGACCAGCGGTAACGTGCAGGCACCCCTCGGTGCTTGCGCGGTACCGGTCACCTTCTGCAACTCGTCCTTTGTCATTCCCTCAGTGATGTACATAAGCATCTGCACGTTAAACACACGATGCACCCCGTATCCAGGACGGCTCACTTCAGATTCAAAGAACGCGCGATAATTTCCTTCATAATTTCACTTGAACCAGCGAATATCCGTGTCACTCGGGCATCGGTATAAGCACGGGATATCGGGTACTCATCCATAAAACCGGCACCACCGTGTAATTGAACGCATTCGTCCACCACACGCCCCTGCATTTCACTGGCAAACAGTTTCAACCGAGCCGCATCTTCGCCAGTCAGTGCACCCTTGTTGTGCTCTTCAACACACCTGTCCACATAGACTTGGGCAAGATCTATCTCCGTACTCATCTGCGCCATTTTAAAACGTGTATTCTGGTAGCTGCTCAGGGGCTTGCCAAATACCTTACGCTCACACACAAACGCGGAGGTCAGGCCGAATGCATACTGAGCAGAAGCAACGCTGCGGATACCGGATTGCAGGCGCTCTTCTGCCAAGCCCTGCATCAGATAGTGAAAGCCCTTGGTTGCATCACCCAGTACATTGGCTTTAGGTATGATGACGTCGTCAAAAAAAAGCTCAGCGGTGTCCTGGGACTTATAACCCATTTTCTTCAACTTGCGACCGCGAGTGAAGCCTTCCATTCCACGCTCTACCAGAAACAGACCAATCGCCCGCGGATTGTCCGGGTCCGACTTGGCTGCAACGACAAACAAATCCCCATGTATCCCATTGGATATATAGGTTTTTGCTCCATTAAGAATGAAGTGAGCGCCCTTATCCGTTGCTGTTGAACGAATGCCGGCCAAGTCGCTGCCCGCGTCCGGTTCAGTCATGGCAACGCCCAGAATAGTTTCGCCGGTGATACAGCCTGGCAGAAAGCGCTGCTTTTGCTCTTCACTGCCAAAGCGATCAAGGTAAGGCCCGACGATACGATTATGCAGTCCCATGCCGAACCCGGATTCGCCAACCAACGCCATCTCTTCCATCATAATCTGGTCGTAGCGGAAGTCGCGCAGCCCCAAACCACCATATTGCTCATCCGACCAGCAGAGTAAAAAGCCCTGCTCACCCGCTTTCAGGTAGATATCGCGGTCAATGATGCCCGCCTCAATCCAGCGCTCCTGGTTTGGTACAACTTCTTTTTGCAGGAAGGCGCAGAATGCCTCCCGGAACATATTTTGCTCTTCGGTAAAAGGCTTACGCTGCATATCAGGCGTCCTCACACTTACACACGTCAGTCAGAGTTATTGCGGGCGGCACGCTGACCGCCCACACACCGAACGGGAATTAACGCTGCCAGGGGTACCCCTTGCTGTCCCGCTCATCCTCGTACTTTGTCAAAAGGGCCAGATATTCATTCCAGATTCCCTCACCATCAAGGCCGTCTTCAGTCACTTTTTCAACCCATTCGTGCGCGTATTTTTGACTCGCTGCCAGCAACTTTGCCCGCTCTTCTTCAGCCATTTCATAAACAGCAACTTTGCGGCCGATTGACCCGGTGCGCAATCCTTCGACGATTTCTGTCATTTCATCGATCAACCGCTCACCGTAGAAGTCGATGGTATTGGACCCGGCCTCGCGCAAGGCCTTTCTTTGTTCATCCGACATTTCCTGCCAGGTATCACGATTCAGCAACGAGGCAAAGCCGCTCACCTGCCCCCAGTGCGCCAAGGTCACATTGTCAGCCACCTCGTGAGTTTTCAGGGTACGCATGGCATAAAGATAACTTGCACTGCAATCAACCAGCCCGGTATCCAACGCCTGATAAGTATCGCTAGCACTCAGGCTCACCAGATTGGCGCCCAGATCGTTCAACACCTTGCCATAATTCCCGGCGGCACGAATTCGCTTGCCTTTGATGTCGTCCACCGTGTGGATGACCGCATCTTCGCCACATTCAAACTGAACACCGGTCGAAGAGTAGCCGGTCAGATAGACAAGGTTTCGACGTGCCAGCGACTCTTGCACCGATTCGTTGGTCGTCATCAACTCATACATGGCCCGCATACCTACCCAGGGATCTGAAAACTTCTGCGGTATATCTCCAATAGTCAGTACCCTGAGTTTTTGCGGATTATAAATGCCAAGGATGGTGCCCATATCCGCAGAACCATTCATTACGCCGTCCAGAGAGGTGGTGAAGTCAAAGAGCGCACCACCCCAGTGAATATCAAGCTTCACTTCACCGTTAGAGAGCCTTTCCGCATCTTTGGCAAAAAACTGGAGCGCCTCAGCGCGAGCGCCCCGGTTCGGTGACGCTTCGGCATATCGCAACACGACATCTGCAGTGGCGGTGCCAGCCAGCAACATGGCCACGGACACACTAATCATTATTTTTTTAATCATTACTTAGCCTCAGAAGTTATTGTTATTGATCAACTGACGCTAGCATTAGGCCAATGTCTTAACTACTACAAACATTTGATACTGGGTATGCCGGAAAAGTATATGTGCACGACTTTAAATTACTTATCTCAAAGCGTTATATAGAGAAATCACACTTCCCCACGGGGCACTATTCTATCAGGCCTGCTTCGAGAGATTTTCACGCTGTCGCAAGCGCATGTGGATGAGGCTGTAAACAGAGTCCAGCCGCGGTGTGTCGACACATAACCGGCCTCAGCAGCCACAACGCATACTTCACGAAGCATCTCTCTTAACAAAGCTTCGCCACCTGGAGCGGTGACCATGGTTTTGGTGTCTGCGCCGTCGGCAACAACAGAGACGGTGTTCAACACAGCGTTCCAGACGCATTTCTTCCGCCAACGTTCCCGGGTAATGCTCTCAACCACGTTAGCCGTAATTCCACCCAGGGCGAACAGTGCCGACAACTTGCTTGCTGCCTCGCCTGTGGCGACAGGAAATTCTCCCAGCATAAGCCGGCCGTCGTTAAAGTGCTTTATCTCTCCCGTTGCCACGCGGCTAACTGCCACGTAGGCGACGGCGCTGAGCAGGATATTATCCGGGTAGGCCTGCGCCAATTCAGCCTCAATTCCCAGCCCGTTTTCTATAAGTACGATCGCCGTATCAGGTCCTACGGCGGGGCGTATAAGCTCAGCCCGATCCAAACCATCGACCACTTTGACACAGAGAACAAGATAGTCCGGAGGCTGGCAAACCTCGCTAACGGTACGCAGCAAAGTAGCTGGCCTAAAAGACAGATCCCCAAGTGCGCTGTCAATAACAAAGCCATGTTCAGCTATCGAGTCATAGTCAGAGCGACATACCGCCGAAACCGAAACGCCGGCCTTATTCAAGCAGGCGCCGTAAAAGGCTCCAACCGCTCCAGCGCCTATTATCAGCGCTTGCGAATTAGACTGGCCCATAGTAACCACCTTGGCCGGCGCACAGAAAAGGGCTCGATCAATGCGAGCCCGTGTAGCATCATGGCGGGTATCCGCGCCTAGCTCACCGCGTCCAAGGATAACCCTTGGTGTTGAGCTCTTGCTCATACTTGGTCAATAGTGCCTGATATTCGTCCCAGATTTTTTGGCCATCTACGCCGTCTTTGGTGATGCTGTCGATCCAGTCGCGCGTATACTTTTCAGAGGCTTGCTCCAACTTCGCCCGCTCTTCTTCGGCCATCTCGTATACCGTTACTTTTTTTCCGATGGAGCCGCTGCGCAACCCTTCAACAACCAGATCCATTTCTTCAATCTGCGTCTTGGCTGCGTAATCTATGGCGTTAGATCCCGCTTCACGCATGATTGCCTGCTCTTCCTTGGAGAGATCTTCCCAAGTGTACAAGTTCATCAATGTCGCAAATCCGTTGATTTGCCCCCAGTTCACCAGAGTGACATTGTCAATTACCTCAAATGTTTTCAAAGTACGTATGGTGTACAGGTAGCTCGCACTGCAGTCGACCAGACCTGTGTCCAACGCCTGATAAAAGTCGCCTGCGGTTACGCTGACCAGATTAGCACCCAGCTCGTCCAACACCTTGGCGTAGTTGGCAATGGCGCGGATTCGCTTGCCTTTAATATCGTCCACAGTACGTATCGAGTTACCGCCGCCGCACTCAAACTGAACGCCGGTGCTAGAATAACCGGTTATGTAGACCAGATCCTGGCGCGCCAACAGATCCTGTAATACTTCGTTCGTCGTCATCAGCTCGTACATCGCGCGAGTCCCCACCCAGGGGTCGGAAGAGCCAACCGGCACATCGCCAATAGTCAGAGTTTTCAGTTTCTGGGGGTTATAGGCCGCCAGCATGGTGCCCATATCAGCCGTGCCACGGGAGACCCCATCCGCAACAGTTTTGTAATCAAGCAACGCTCCGCCCCAGTGCATGTCAAACCGAAGTTTTCCTCCAGAGAGATTTTTGACATCTTCCATGAAGTGCTCCACCGCCTCAGCGCGGCTTCCACGGTTGGGTGAGCCTTCGGCAAAACGCAAAACCATGTCTGCAGACACGCTACTTGCGATAGCCAATGAGAGCACCATGCTAGACATTATGGTTTTTAACATTATTTTCTCCACAAAATACGTAATGATTTTAAGAAGAAGTTAGCACCACTCTTACGTCATAACCATTACAACTTATGGCTACAAGCCATGCCAGATGACTATAAACCACAGTATTTACTCATGAGATTAACCAACAATCTATTTTCAAACCCAGATAGATAAAAAAAGCATGCCTGTTAAAAACATTGTTATTGGCCGCCTTGCAAAGCAGATGTCACTGTATATGTTTTAGGAAATATACTTTTTATAAGAGGCCTGCCCTATGTGTGACTTATTAAAAGAATGGCAAGGTGATGTACTGATACTGACACTGAACCGGGCCAATAAACTTAATGCCCTAACGGGCGAAATGCGTGAAGAGTTGATTACAGCATTCACAGAACAACAAGAAAACCCCACGGCACGCGCTATCTTGCTCCGTGCCAACGGTCGTGGCTTTTGCGTTGGTGCAGACTTACAGCCTGATAAAATCCTGTCACGCAGGCAAACGATTCAGCAAGAAATGGAAGCCGGTATAAATCGGATTGTCGCGCTGATGCGCAGTGCTCCTGTACCCATTGTTGCTGCCGTTAACGGGCCGGCCGCAGGAGCGGGGTTCAGTCTCGCGCTTGCTGCCGATATTGCCCTGGCAAGCAAATCAGCATGTTTTCACCTGGCGTTCGCGCGCATCGGTGCGGTTCTGGACGGCGGTGCTTCATTCTTTTTATCTCGTAAAATCGGCGCAACCCGCACCACCGCGCTGGCCATGCTCGGTGAGAGTATACCTGCTGAGGAGGCTCTGGAAATGAGGCTGATTTATGGCATCAGTGACGATGCCTGTCTGCAGGATGATGCTTTGGCGCTCGCAGCCCGGCTTGCGAAAGGCCCATCCGTTGCCTTGGGGCTGATCAAAAAAGAAGTTGAGATGGCACAAACAGGTACCCTGGAGGAAGTGCTGATCTTTGAGGCCCGCTGTCAGGGCGAGGCGTTCCGTACAGATGATTTCGAAGAAGGCGTAACCGCTTTTCAACAGCAGCGCACGGCATCGTTCAGAGGGCAGTAAACCAACGCGCGGTTGAAGACTCTGCGGTTGGAAAGTGTTCAGGACAACACCGTGGCGGCTCAATTACCGGCGAGCCGCCACGGGCCCGCCTGATGATACGAAAATCAGATGCTGCGACCCACAGCCTCCCAGTACTTATCACGCAGGCGACGCTTGAAGATCTTGCCCGAGTCTTCCCGCGGCAAATCTGTTCCAATTTCAATGCGCCTGGGTATTTTGTACCCTGCCAAGTGCTCCCGGAGATAAGTTTCCACATTCTTCACATTTATATTATTGCCGGTATCGGCCTCAACGATCGCCATAACCGATTCGCCGAATTCCGGATCAGGAACACCAAACACAGCGCAATCCTTGATACCGGGGTAGTTGTGCAATACTTCTTCGATTTCCGCCGGGTAGATGTTAACGCCACCGGAAATCACCATATCTTTGACCCGATCGGCGATAAACAAATAGCCGTCGTCATCAAAATAGCCCATATCCCCGGAAGTGATGTAACCGTCCCGGTCAATAGCGGCACGCTCTTCCGGCTTGCGGTTGTAGGTGAAATCCATATTCGGGAAGCGCGAATAGATTTCGCCAATCTGTCCTGGCGGCAGTATATTGCCTTCCGCATCCAGAACACGCACATCCGCTTCTGGCACCGCGGTACCCACCGTGCCCGGCTTCGCGAGCGCCTGCTCAGACGTACACGCAGTGACGGCACTGGACTCGGTGGAACCATAGAACTCATTAATCACCGGGCCAAACCAGTCAATGATCCGGGATTTAACGTCAGCTGGGCAAGGTGCGGCTGCGTGCACAATAAACTCGATACTGGAGAGGTCGTACTTTGTGCGCACCTCTTCAGGCAGTTTCAGCAGGCGAATAAACATGATCGGCACCATAATCGATGCAGTGATGCCGTAATCGTTGACCGCAGCCAGAAACGATTCAGCGTCAAAGCGCGGTGCAATGACCAGGAGCTCGCCAATTTTTGACGATTGCAAACTGAAACTGTTTGGAGCGCTATGGTAAAGCGGGCCCGGAACCAAAGCACGCACACCTTCCCGGCAACCGTATACCCGTGAGCGGAATTCGCGCATGATCGCCGCGTTTTCCCGGTCAAGTGGCTTGCGCCGTACACCTTTTGGATGGCCAGTGGTGCCAGAGGTATACAACATGGACGAAGGGCCTTCCTGCGGTGGCTCAGCAATCGGATCAGATCCGGCCAGCCACTCTGCCCATGCAACCTGGTCTGCCGGTACCTTGCAGTGATCAGCATCGATGCCGAATGCATCGCTCAGATCCTTCGGCGTTTCTACCAGAATGCACTGCACCCCTTCGGGTATCTCGCTCCTGACTTTGTGCCACAGGTCTGCATGGATCACCAGCACTCTGGCGCCACAATCATTGAGTATATAAGTCAGCTCTTCACCAACCAGGTGCCAGTTGACCGGCACCGCATAGGCACCGATGTACGCCGTGGCGTGGGATACTGTCAGAAACGGAATGTCGTTACGCATGAAAATGGCAACGCAATCTCCCGCTTCAATACCCACCTGCCTGAGCCCATTTGCGGCACGTTTAATATCGCCCTGAAAATCCTCATGACTGCGATGCTGTGTTCCGCAAACAATCCCTGTCATGGTGCGTTGATGTTTTGTTGTCGTGGTCAACGTGATATCTCCTCTAACACTGCAAGCTGGATATGAAAAAGCAGCGGCTATTTGCCAGTGAACCTGGGTTTGCGCTTTTCGTTGAACGCGTGCACACCCTCAACCCAGTCTTCCGTTGCCGTACAGTCACCAAAAGATTCGGCTTCAGCTTGCAACTGCGCTTCCAGTGATGAGCTCAATGACTGCTGGATCAAACGTTTGGTATTGCCATAAGCGTGTGTCGGCCCCTTCGCCAGACGCTCAGCCATGGCACGCGTGCGCTCTTCCAAAGTCCCCTCGGGAACCACCCAGTTGATCATGCCCAAATCAGCGGCTTCCTGGGCAGAAAAACGATCACCCAGCAGAGCGATTTCCATGGCCTTCTTAACACCGACAGCTCGTGGCAACTGATAGGTGCCAGAACCGTCCGGGCTGCCACCAATGCCCGTGTACGCCAGGGTAAAGAACGCTTTTTCGCACGCCATAACCAGATCACAGCACAAGGCGATACTTACCCCTGCACCCGCCGCGGCACCTTGCACGCTGGCGAGAATCGGCTTCTTCATGCTGCGCATTAGATACATGATGGGGTGCAGATCATGAATGCGGTTGGTGAAGCGCACCCGCCGCTGCTCCGGCGTCCACGTAGTGAACTCCATAAAAGATTTAACATCGCCACCGGCCAGAAAGTGGTCACCAGCACCCTGCAACACCACGCAGCGGACTTCGTCGTCACTGCTGATCTGCTCAAGACGTTCGCGGAGCTGACCACGCATCTCTGTAGATAGGGCGTTACGGGCTTCCGGGCGGTTCATCGTGAGGTACGCCACACCATTCTCAACTTTATAAAGTAATACGCTCATTGTTTTTGTTACCTCGCAATAAAGAGTTGAAGACATTTTTAGCTACAAGCTTTCCCTTCTCGCAGCTGATCAATTTGTTCTGCGCTGTAACCGATCTCTTGCAACAAAGCACCGGTGTCTTTGCCGTATGGTTTGGCGGCAAACTCAATGCGCGCTTCGGTGCGGCTGAACCTCGGTGCCGGGGCCGGCTGCTTCATGCCGCCGATGTCGACATAGGTATTGCGCTCAACGTTATGAGGGTGTGATTGCGCCTCGATCAGATCCAGCACCGGTGCAAAGCAGATGTCGCTGCCCTCCATCAACTCGCACCATTCGTCGCGGGTTTTCCGTTTGATGGTGTCCGCAATGATGGCCGACAACTCGGGCCATCTTGACTTGTCCATCTGATCCGCAAATTTATCCGCTGGCAGGTCCGCAACCTCAATCAGCTGGGCGTAGAACTGAGGCTCAATAGACCCCAGGGAAATGTACTTTGCGTCAGCCGTTTCGTAGGTATCGTAAAAATGCGCACCGGAATCAAGGCGGTTTACACCACGCTCCAGGCTATGGGTACCTCGCACGTGAGCAGAGTTAAACATCGACATCAGTACCGCAGAGCCGTCTGTCATGGCCGCATCAATAACCTGCCCTTTGCCGGACTTCTGAGTTTCCAGCAGCGCGCACACCATGCCGAACGCCAGCATCATGCCGCCACCACCAAAGTCACCGACCATATTCAACGGCGGTACCGGGTTTTCACCCTTGCGGCCAAAGGCATGCAAAGCGCCGGTCAGCGCTATGTAATTAATATCGTGGCCCGCCGCTTGTGACATAGAGCCGTACTGTCCCCAGCCGGTCATGCGGCCATAAACCAACCGTGGATTAACCGCGAGACACTCATCCGGCCCAACGCCCAGCTTTTCGGCAACACCGGGGCGGAAGCCTTCAAACATAGCATCTGCCGTCTCTACCAGTTTTAACAACGCTTTAACGCCTTCACTGGTTTTCAGATTCAATGCCACCGAACGCTTGCCACGACGACTGCAGTCCAGTTCTGGCTGATCGGCGGTCACGCCTACACGCTCAACACTGATGACTTCGGCGCCCATGTCCGCCAGCATCATGCCGCAGAAAGGGCCCGGGCCGATGCCCGCCAGCTCAACAATACGAAACCCGTGTAATGGACCCATTGACTCTCTCCTCTTGGTAAAGGCGTGATGGTATCGGTCTGCTCAGCCTGCGGAGTGGCCCGCAACAATTTTCTGGTCAAACAAACGGCTGATCTCGGTGTTGCTCAGCCCCAGCGTTTCAGTAAGAATTTCTTCGGTGTGCTCGCCCAGATGAGGCGCTCGACGTACTGGTTCTTTAGCCACCGAAGTAAATCTCAGCGGGTTATCCGGCATCAAGTAAGTGCCTACGCCTGGCTGTTCCACCATTTCAAACAGCGGGTTATCAACCGAGCAGTCACGGTCACTGTCTACCGCTTCTTTAACGGTCTGATATTTCCCCCAGCACACGCCGCCGTTATCCAGCGCCGCCTGTACGTCGGCAAAGTTACGGGCACGAAACCAGGGCTCGAGGATTTCGGTTATCTGCACACGGCCCTTGTAGCGGTCGCCTTCAAGTTTGAAGTTCAACCCTGACTGTGTTTCCAGCTCACGGATCCGGGGTTCTGTTTCCGTCACATTCACAATGGCGCGCCATTGGTTAGGGCTGACACCGACAATCATTACCCGCTCACGGTCTTTGCATTCAAAATCATGACCATAGGTGCCGTAGATATGATTACCAATGGCATCACGGTCGGCGTTATTGATCATGGCTTCGGCGATATAACCCAGATTGCCCAGCGTGGCCCAAGCCACGTCTGCCAGAGCGATTTTTACCAGCTGCCCCTCCCCTGTGCGGGAGCGATGACGCTCAGCGGCCAGTAGGCCCAAGGCAATTTGCTGGCCGGTAATGACATCCCACGCCGGCATGGGGTTATTCAGCGGGCCTCCCGCAGCTTGGCCGTTGCCACCCCCGGTCAGCGACGGAAACCCAACCTTGCAGTTAACGGTATAATCCAGCGCACTGCCGCCGTGGCGATCACCGGTCAGGTTGAGATAAATCAGGTCTTCCCGGTGCTGGCGCAAGCGTTCATACGCCATCCAACCTTTCGCTGGGAAGTTGGTGAGGAACATGCCAGCCTGGTCACCAGGAGCTGCCACCAGTCGGGTAAGCAATTCCTGGCCTTCCCGCTTACGGAAGTCCACCGCAATCGAGCGCTTACCCTTATTCAGGCTATGCCAATAAAGGCTGCGCTGGTCTGCGGTTACTGGCCACCGGTTGTAGTCAATACCACCACCGATGGGATCAAAACGAATCACGTCGGCACCAAGCTGAGCCAGTGTCATACCGCCAGAAGGTGCGGCCACAAACGCGCTGCCCTCCACTACCCTGAGTCCCGACAAGATGTTCTGCATATCCATGCTCCGTTTAGTACGTTATTGCAAATGCTCAGCTAACTTCGGCATAACCGTTATTGATGATCACCAGATCACGCTCGACCGAACGACAACGGAAAGCGACTTTGTTGCCGTCCCTCCACATTTCAGTGCGGATGGTTTCACCCGGATACACCGGCGCAGAGAAACGCAGGCGAATGCGATGGAAGCGCGCGGGATCGTAGTCACACAGAGTTTTAAGAATGGCGTGGGTGGCGACACCAAAGGTGCACAGGCCATGCAGAATCGGTTTTTCAAAGCCGCCTTTACGAGCCACACTGGGTGACGCATGCAAAGGGTTAAAATCGCCTGAGAGACGATAGATCAACGCCGCCTGATCGAGGGTTGGCAGATCGCATACGAGATCTGGCTCACGCTCGGGAATCGGGTCTGGCTTTGAAGTGGACGTTGAAGGCCCCCCAAAACCGCCGTCGCCACGTGCCATTGTTGTACTTATCAGCGTGCACAGGTCTTCGCCCGTGGCCTGATCACGCACGACGCGTTCGGAAGCGATCAGCGATCCTCGGCCTTCGCCTTTATCAACAATCTCGGTGATCTTGGTGGTCGCTTCGACCACGCCGGAAGTTGGTAGCGGTTTATGCAGAATGAGCTCCTGGCCTGCATGCAGAACTTTCACCCAATCAATACCGGTATCCGGTTCGCGTGCCCAGAAACCAGGGCCCGCCAGCACAACGCCCATACTTGGCACGACCTTGAGGCCATCTTCATAAACAAACTGCAGACAGTCTTCGTTCAACGGATCGTTACCCAGACCCACACCCAGCGCGTACAGCATGCTGTCTTTTTCAGTGTAGTTTTGGGTGATCTTCTCAAACTTGCGATTAAGGAGTTTCTCGTAATTGATTGCCATGCTTTTGTTCCTGTAATTGGCCTATACAGGCGCAACCCTCCCCGCTCGGAAAAGCTGCGCCTCACTCTGCGGTAGGGCTTAGAACGGATCCCAGCTGAACACGTCTGCTGAGCGGTCAAGTTTGTAGAAGTCACCTTCAAACGCTGGCAATACGCGACTCAGTACGGTTTCTGGCGTCCAACCCTCTGCCGTATGAGCCGAGCGGATTGGCCGCGGCTGGCTGAACAGGAAGATTTCATTGTTGCGCACACCAAAGATCTGGCCGGTAACGTGTTTTGCCGCGTCACTGCACAGGGTCACTGCCAGGGTGGCGATCTTGTCTGGCGTCATCTGCTGGATCTTGGCAACGCGGGCCTTCTCTGCCTCGGTTTCTGTCGGGATGGTGCCAATCAAACGGCTCCAGGCAAACGGTGCGATGCAATTGGAGGTCACGCCAAAGCGGTTCATATCCAGCGCCATCGACTTGGACAGACCGACGATGCCGGACTTGGCGGCAGCGTAGTTAGCCTGACCAAAGTTACCAATCAGACCAGAGGTAGAGGTCATGTTTACAAAGGTACCGCTGCCCTGCTCGCGGAAGTGGGGAGCGGCTGCACGGCTGACGTTAAAGCTGCCCTTGAGGTGCACCGCGATAACGGAATCCCAATCAGCTTCGGTCATTTTGTGGAAGATACCGTCGCGCAGATTACCCGCGTTATTGACAACACAATCGATACGGCCAAATGTGTCTATGGCTGTCTGAATAATCTTCTGAGCGCCATCCCAATCGGTAACACTGTCATAGGAGCTGACGGCTTCACCACCCGCGGCCTTGATCTCAGTGACCACCTCATCGGCTGGAGCCTGATCACCACCCGAGCCGTCTCCAGCGCCACCTAAGTCGTTAACGACAACTTTGGCACCGTGTTCTGCCAACATCAGTGAGGTAGCACGACCAATACCGCGGCCACCACCGGTGACGACGATGACTTTACCTTCCAATAACTTAGAATCGCTCATAATAAGCTCCGCTTCATCAGACATGTTTACGTTAAAGTTTGTTGCGGCTTTGTGCACCGCTGTGGTTAATTCACTACACTTTTGCCCGCTGCGCTTACTGCGCCTGTGCTCTGGTAACCAGGTCACGGGCGATCACTTTCAGCGCCAAGGTTTCTTCGGCGCCCTCAAATATGGACAGCACGCGGGCATCGACAAAGTAGCGACTCACATCGCTTTCTTCGGCGTAGCCCATGCCGCCATGGATCTGCATGGCTTCACGGCTCACCCATTCGGCTGCACGGCAGGCAAACAGTTTGACCAGGCTCGCCTCCATCTGACCCTTACCTTCGTCCATCTGCCTGGCTACGGCGTAGGTGAACTGACGCGCGGCAATCAAGGTGGCGAACATCCGCCCCAACTTCACCTGGGTCAGCTGGTATGCACCCACCGGCTTGCCAAACACCTTGCGGTCTCCCGCATACTGGAAGCCTTTCTCGCACGCCGCCTGCATTACACCGGTGGCCCTGGCAGCGGTTTGAATACGTCCACCCGAGAACCCGGACATGGTGTAATAGAACCCTTTGCCCCGCCCTTCTTGCTCACCAATCAGGTGATCCGCGGCGACAAAGTAATCTTCGAAGAACACGTCATAGGAGTGCATGCCGCGGTATCCCAGCGTGGCAATCGCTTTGCCGGCGATTTTGCCACCACCTGGCTGCTGGTGACTGAACTCATGCCCAGGCTGCGACGGTTTTTCCACCAGGAACAAACTCAGGCCTTTGTGGCCCAGACTCGGGTCCGGTTCGGTTCTGGCGATAACCACCAATAGCTCCGCCTTGCCAGCGAAGGTGCACCAGGTTTTGCTGCCATTGAGTACCCAGCCACCTTCAGTCGGTGTTGCCCGCAAGCCCAAAGACGCCACATCAGAACCGTGGTTCGGCTCTGTTATCGCAATCGCACACAAGGTTTCACCCGACGCAAGCCGTGGCAGCCATTTCTGCTGCTGCGCCTCGGTACCACCACTAAGCAATGCTTTGGCGGCAATTTCAGGGCGGGTAATCAGACTGCCCGCCGCACCCAAAGATGCACGAGACAACTCTTCGGTCACCACGATCATACTCAGGCTGTCGTCATAATCGTCTGGCTGTAAGCCACCGAAACGCTCTGGAATGCTGATACCAAAGCTGCCCAGTTCAGCAGCTGGTTTCAGAATCTCATCAGGGATATCCAGGTCGTGACGGTGAATTTTCTCCGCCAGAGGCATAACCACTTCGGTCGCAAAGCGCGCGAAAGTTTCGCGCACCATTTCCTTGTCGTCGTCCAACAAGGCCGGTAAGTAGAGGCTGCCGCGAGCAGACAACTGCGCGCCCAAAGCCGCCAGGTACTCCGCACCACCATAGCTGGCGACAAAAGCACCCAGTTCGGCTTCACCGTACAACGCGAAGATAGAGACACGCTCAACCCCCACATCGTCTGCCAATGCGAGCAACCGCTGCAATACTTTAGGCAGGGCTTCTGCACTAAACGCCAACGCAACCGTCAGCGCCAGCGAGTCCTGCTGCTGTGCTTTTTCCGCGTAACGGTTGACCGCATCGGCAGCACTGAGCTCCGCGACACAGAATGCGAGCTCATAGCACGACAACTGATGATCATCGAGACGCCCGGAACTCAGCTTGCCGTCCTCACTGCAGCGCGTTTTCAGGCACCCCAAAGCCAGGTCGACAAGCTCCCGGGTTTTGCCCAGATACCGGTCGGCTACCGCTAGTGAATCTGTCGCGTTCATATTGCCCTCACTCACATGCTTGCTGCTGGCGTTCATCGTTCAACCTTCTGCCTCCGGTCGGCTTTGCCTTACTTTTCGTACCGACCGATGATGGAAATACTGCAAATATTCTGGTGTGGGAAACCACCCAGGTTATGGTTCAGGCCGATGCGTGGATCCGCCAACTGGCGGTCGCCAGCTCGACCACTGAACTGCAAGTAATTCTCGTAAATCATCCGCAGACCCGAGGCGCCAATTGGGTGACCGAAGCACTTGAGGCCACCGTCGATCTGGCAGGGAATACGGCCGTCGGCATCAAAATCACCATTGAGCACGTCACGGACAGCTTGTCCCTCGTCCGACAGCTGTAGGTCTTCCATGGTCACCAGCTCGGTAATCGAGAAGCAGTCGTGCACTTCCGTCATGCTGATTTCTTCGCGCGGGTTCTTGATACCGGCTTCGTCATATGCACGTTGGGCCGCAACACGCGTTGTCTTCAGGTAGGACCCATCCCAGTCACCATAACCGGCTTCAAATCCGTTGGAGGCTGCCAGTTGTAGTGCCTTGACCGACACCATGTTGTTTTTCTGCAAGCGCCGGGCAATTTCAGGCGTGGTCACGATTGCGCAGGCGGCACCATCACTCACCCCACAGCAGTCAAACAAGCCGATAGGCTCAGCAATATAAGGTGCATTCATCGCCTGCTCTTCGGTAATCTCACGCTGCAAATGCGCCTTCGGGTTTTTAGCACCGTTGGCGTGGCTCTTGACTGAAATGTGCGCCATGGCACGTTTCAGGTCATGCTTATCAACGCCGTGCTTGGCGCAATAGCCTGATGCCAACTGAGCAAAGGACCCCGGAGCCGATACGTTTGGCCAGAACATGTCGTTCTCGACACCGCGAGTACGTTGCGGTAAGCCGCCGTAGCCCACGTCTTTCAACTTCTCAACACCCAGCGCCAATGCGATATCGCAAGCACCGGATGCCACTGCATAGACTGCACCCCGAAACGCTTCGGTTCCGGTTGCGCACATGTTTTCAACTTTGGTCACCGCAATATTCGGCAGACGCAAGGCTATGGACAACGGCAAGCCACTCGGGCCTACGTTATGTGCATCCATACCCGCGCCAAACCAGGCGGCCTCAATTTCGTTCTTGTCGATGCCCGCATCCGCGATGCACTCTTCAAATGCTTCTGCCATCAGGTCTGCGGGGCTGCAATCCCAGCGCTCACCGAACTTGCTGCAACCCATTCCCAGAATCACAACTTTATCTTTGATTCCACTAGCCATTTTCATTCACCTTGTCTTAGCGCGTGTATTACTGCTGCGATGGAATTGCTTTCCAGAAGTACTTCCGGAAACCGCGTTGGTTATCGAACTGTTTGATCCGGAAGTGCGACGTTACTGTCACGCCGGATTCAACCGAGCCTTCCTCGACTTCGGTAAAGTCCATCATCAAGCGGCCACCACCTTCAAACTCGACTAGCCCGAAATAAGCAGGGGGGTTCCAGTCAAATGTCAGTCGATCCGCAGTCCAGGTCTTGATACGGCCAGGCACCTGGGACAACGCGTAATCATCCTGGCTGTGGAGTGCGCCACACTCAGGGTTAACGCAGTAATTCTCTTTCGGGATCTGAATGGTGTTACATTCGCGGCACTTGCCACCGATGAAACCATTGAGCAGATCTTTTTTGCGATACATGGCCGCCAGATAGCTCTGCTTGTCCAGTTCACCACGCTTGCCGATATCGCGTTCAACCAGATTATTGAAGCTCAGGAACCGGTTGTAATTGGTTTCCGGTCGACGCTTTTCCAACGTACCGTTGAAGCCGACCTGCGGTCGTCGTGAGGTGATCGCATCGGTGACCCGGAACAGCACGGCGTCGGTGCCTTGTCCGAATCCAGCCAGCAAGACCAGATCGCCGGATTTGGCTTTATCAAGAACCGCAGTCAACAACAGGATCGGGTGCGCGGCACCAGCTACGCCCAAGTTGTTGATGTGGCTGTCCATTACCGCTTCAGCGGCAATGCCCAGCGCCTTGGCAACGGCAGCAGGGGTACGAGCCTGGTCAGATGGCAACACAAAGTGGGCAATATCTGCCGCTTTAGTGCTGGTGTTTTCGAATAGTTCGTTAACGGCTGCCGGTACGCTGTTCAGGTAGCCCTCGTCACGAATCCAGCGCTCTTCCCAGTCGTAGTTGAAGGTTGCGTCTTCACCACGGTAATGATCGACAAAATCATCAGCGAAACTGGCGCTGCCCAGATACTCGGCGATAACGCCGTCAGTACCGACACCCAGTGCAGCCGCACCGTCACCCCAAAGCATTTCCTGACGTGAACCACACTTGGTACGGCGGTGCTCAGAAGCCACCAACAGTGCTGAGCTCTTATCCTTACCACCCGCTTCCAGCAAGCTGATCAGGGCAGACGTGGCCGCCCGTTGTGACGCAGTCACATCCATCGTGCGCAGACGGTTGCCCAGATTCAGCGCTTCGCTGACGACAACGGAGTTCTGACGGTCCAGAAACGGAACCGTGGTTGACGCAAGACACAGCGATTTAATGGAGTCCCGATTCAGTACAGTCAAGCAGTCCTGGGCTGCCTCAACTGCCATGGTTATGGTGTCTTCGTCCCAGTTGCACATGCTGCGCTCGCCTTTGGCAAGACCGCGAAGGCTGGCATCAAACCAGTCGTTGGCATCCGCAATGGCACTTTTTTGTAGGCGGCTGCGAGGAACGTAGGCGCCGTAAGCAGTAATCCCGAACATATGATTGTCTTCCTCTTGTGCTTGGCCAGTAGTTACAGCGTACGGCTGATAACCAGTTTCATAATTTCACTCGCGCCGCCATAAATACGGCGAACCCTTGCATCCACAAACGACCGCGAAATGGGGTACTCTTTCATGTAGCCGTATCCGCCGAAGAACTGAAGACACTTGTCTACAACCTGGCCTTCGTTTTCGGTGGTCCAAAGCTTCGCCATGGCGCCCTCTTCCGGCGTCAATGTGCCCTCGTTGGCTTTCACCAGACATTGATCAAGATACGCCCAACCTACCGCCAGACTGGTTTTAATATCGGCCAGCGTAAATTGGGTGTTCTGAAAATCAGCAATGGTCTGACCGAAGGCCTTACGCTCTTTCACATAGGCGTTGGTCAGATCGAATGCGCGGTGGGCTTCGGCCTGGGCGCGGCAAGCAATAGTGATCCGCTCTCGAGGCAGCTCACGCATCATGATGGCGAAGCCTTCGCCTTCGTTACCCACCAGGTTGGTCACCGGAACGCGCACGTCCTGGAAGAAGAGCTCTGACGTATCTGCGGCTTTCTGACCAATCTTTTCCAGATTACGACCACGCTCAAATCCGGGGCGATCCGTTTCGACGATAATCAGACTGATGCCTTTGGCGCCTTTGCTGGGGTCTGTTTTGCAGGCAACCAGGCAGAAATCGCAGTTTTGACCGTTGGTAATAAACGTCTTCTGGCCGTTGATCACGTATTCATCGCCATCACGCACTGCTGTAGTCCGCATGGCTTTGAGATCACTACCGCAGCCTGGCTCAGTCAAACCGATAGAGGCGATGCTTTCTGCCGTCACCATGCGTGGCAGCCAGTATTTCTTCTGCTCCTCGGTGCCGGCGTGCAGCAAGTAGTAAGCAACAATGTCGGCCTGAACAGAAAAGCCAACACTGGCACCGCCGATGGCGTAACCGGTTTCTTCCGACAGCACCATGTTGTAAAGGAAGTCAGCACCCGGGCCGCCATACTCTTCCGGCACGCCGCAGCACAAGAACCCGTTGGCTCCGGCCTTTTCCCAAAACGAACGGGGCATAATCTCGTCTTTTTCCCACTGTTCGATGTTGGGCTCCAGTTCTTCCCGGAAAAAGCGCCGGGCATTGGTGCGGAACAGCTCATGGTCACTTGAATAAATAGCTCTGTCTTGCATGGTTATTACCCTCTTTCCTTTAACTGGTTGAGCAATCGAATCGCCCGCTCTACAACCGGCTTATCGATCATCTTTCCGTTGAGTGAAAATACCGCCTCACCCTGCTCTTGGTGTGCGTGAAAACTGTCAACAATTTCCTGGGCCTGTTGAATCTGTTGTGCCGAAGGCATGAAGCCCTCATTCATAATCGCGACCTGTGTTGGGTGCACAGCCAACGCGCCGCGAAAACCCAGCTGCCGTGCACGCGCAATCGTGTCTGCAAACCGCTCCTGATCGCTGTAATCCGCGATGGAGTCAACAAAGCCATAGGGCGTTATGCCATTGCGGCTGGAAGCAAAAACGATGGCCTGGCTGGGTGCCAGCAAGGTATCCTCATTGGGTTCCATACCCACTTCGACACAAAAATCTTCAGGGCCAAGGGTTAAACCCACTACCCTCGATACCGCTGCAATCTCATCCAGCTTCAGCAGTGCCCCCGGCGATTCGATTTGTGCCAGCATCACCACGCTGCCGGGCTCCAGCCCACGCTCAATCTCAAGCTCGGTCACTACATCAGCCAGTGCCTGCAACGCGGCTGCGCTTTCTACCTTGGGAACAACCAACCCGCGCACCCCTGTAATTACGGCTGCCTCCAGGTCGCGCACGGCTATCCGCAATGGCTGATTGATTCGTACCAACATGTCCGCGCCTGACTGGGTTACCTGGTACACGGCTACCGGCAGGTGATCACGTGCTGATTTTTTTTCGCCAAGAGGCACGCTGTCTTCAAGATCAACGATGATGGCATCAGCGCCACGTGTGTGGGCTTTTTCCAGAAAACGACGATTATTCGCCGGAACAAACATTAACGAGCGCCAGACCGGCATCGATATATTATGTGTATTCATACCTGCACTCCTGAGATGCCCTGGTCGTTATCACCCTTCAATTCCAGCTCCAGCGACATCGCCAGCTGATTGGCAGCGGTAAGGGCCCACAGCTTTACAACGTTGCCATCACGGGAACCATTGACCGTAAAAGACTCCAGATCGAAAAGCGGCTGCACACCACGAAACTGGAAGTGCGCAATCTCGACGGCACCCAGATTTTGATACATTAAATCAAGCAGCAACGTGGCAATCAGAGGCCCATGAACCACAAGGCCCGGGTAGCCTTCCGCTTCAATTGACCAATTGCGGTCGTAGTGAATGCGATGGCCGTTAAACGTCAGTGCGGAATAGCGGAAAAGAAGCACCGGATCCGGCTCAATCGTTTTGCTCCATTGCGGCGCCTGCGGAGGGGTGTATTCCTGTGCAACAGGAGCCGGACCGCTTGGCATTGCGCGGTAAACAATGTCCTGGATTTCTGTAAGCACAGGCTCGTGATCGTCCTTGAACACCCGGTGGGCAACGCTGACAAATACAAGATCGCCCTGCCGCCCACGCTTGGGCACCACAGCATCAATACTCGATTCACAGCTCATCCGGTCACCCACACACAGCGGCTGGTGACACTCCACCCGGCTGCCTGCCCACATACGCCGCGGCAAAGGTACGGGTGGCAAAAACCCGCCTGTTTTGGGGTGGCCATCAGGCCCTGTAGCCGACGCCTGAGGTGCTGGTGTAAAGAACAGCCAATGCCAGGGCAAAGGCAAAGCAGCGCCCAGCGCTTGGTTTGTCGCCGGATGATCCAGTGTCGCTGCCATTTTCGCCACAACATCCGCTCTCACGACATCATGAGCTATTTGAGTTCGACCCACCCATTTCTGCAGTTCTTCAAACGAGGGAGTGTTCATCAAAAGGACCTCGGCATGCCAAGATCGTGGGTCGCAAGGTGCGACAGGATCAGGTTGGTAGAGATAGGAGCAACCTGGTACAACCGGGTTTCGCGGAACTTTCGCTCAATGTCATATTCTGCGGTAAAGCCATAGCCGCCGTGGGTCTGAATACAGGTATCACCTGCCTGCCAGGAAGCCTCAGACGCCAACAGTTTGGCCATGTTAGCCAGAGAACCACAAGGCTCGCCGGCTTCAAAGGCTGCCACTGCCTGCTGCACAACAGCCGCCGCCGCTTCGGTCTGCGCGTAGGCTCTGGCAATAGGAAACTGAACCCCTTGGTTCTGCCCAATCGGCCGCCCAAACACTTCGCGAGTCGTGGCGTAGCTTGCGGCCTTGTCGATGAAAAAGCGCGCATCACCAATACACTCAGCGGCAATCAGTATGCGCTCTGCGTTCATGCCATCAATGATATAGCGGAAACCGGCGCCCTCCTCACCGATCAGGTTGTCTACCGGAACGCGCACGTCATCCAGGAACAACTCTGTAGTGGCATGATTCATCATCGTTTTGATAGGGCGAATAGTAAGGCCATCCGCCAATGCCTCTTTCATATCGACCAGCAGCACAGACATTCCATCAGTGCGTTTAGCGCACTGATCCCGAGGCGTAGTGCGCACGAGAAGGATCATCAAATCGGAGTGCTCGGTACGGGAGATGAATACCTTTTGACCATTGACCACATAGTGATCACCGTCTTTAATGGCTCGCGTGGTAATACGAGTAGTATCGGTGCCGCTGGACGGCTCCGTTACACCAAACGCCTGCAACCTCAAGTCTCCGGCAGCAACCTGGGGCAGATATCTCTGTTTCTGCTCTTCACTGCCATGCCGCAAAACGGTGCCCATGGTGTACATCTGGGCATGACATGCGCCACCGTTGCAGCCTGCGCGCTGAACTTCTTCAAGTACTGCGCAAGCTGCACCCAGCGGCAGACCAGAGCCGCCGAACTCCTCCGGAATCATAACGGAGAGATAACCTGCCTGACTCAAGGCATCGACGAAGCTGGTAGGGTACGCATCCTGTTGATCCAGCGCCCTCCAGTATTCGCCAGGAAAGTCGCAACACAACCGCGCGACAGCCTCCCGGATTTCCGAATACGATGACGATGAACTCATGCCGATCTCCTGTTAGTAGGCGGTAGCGTCACTCAAAAATACGCCAACCATCTTTTAAATCACCATACCAGCCAGAAAACCTGCCAACAATTATATAGTTTTTATATCCATCATCATTTTTTTAGATAGCTCGATCATGCTGTAACTCTCTCTCTGACAACAAATATGTTATACAGGGTTCAATAAATATCACTTTCGGGCATACCCTGGAGCTACCTTATGGCCACTAATCTCAGTGCGGATCTTCGCCAATTGAACACCTTCCTCACAGTTGCTGATACGGGCAGCTTCAGCAGAGCATCAGAAAAGCTGTTTGTTGCTCAACCTGCATTAAGCCGGCAAATCCGGATGCTCGAAAGCGCCTTGCACGTGGAAGTTTTTGTGCGTCACGGCCGAGGAGTGGTTCTGACTGCTGCGGGAGAACTGCTTTATGATCGGGCGCGCAAACTTATGCAGGATCTGGAGCGGACGTTGGCAGATGTAACCGCAGTCGGAGGACAAGTCACCGGGCAGGTCATACTGGGAATTCTCCCGACAGTGGCGCACCTTTTTTCAGGTACGATTGTCGAAAAATACCGCCAGCAATATCCTCAGGTCAGTCTTGCCGTCAAGTCGGCCATGAGTGGTACCTTGCAGCAGATGGTAGCCCAACACAGATTGAATCTCGCCATCACCTACAACCCCACGAGTCAGAGAAACCTGAAGTGCCTGCCTCTGCTTGAAGAACCCCTTTACCTGATTGGGCCAAGCAACAGTCCTTTCGCTAATCGCAGCGAAATAACCGTGGACGAAGTGCTGAAACTGCCTTTGGTTCTGCCGGAAGAAAAACACGGATTACGAATGAAGGTAGAGCGGGAAGCTGACCAGCGCGGAATCACCCTCAACCTTGCGCTTGAAGTGAGCGCATGGCCACTGCTAACAGACACCGCGCGCCGCGGCCTCGGATACACGATTCTTCCCTCTGCAGCAGTGCACGAGATGGTCGCTCGTAAAGAGGTTATCGCGATCCCCATCACATCACCCGAAATGACCCGAACGCTTGCGCTGGTCACGCCGGTGGATCTCCCGGCCTCCGTCGCCACCGGTAAACTTGCCGATCTGATCATGCAACAGGTTGCCCAACACGTTCGCGATGGATTATGGAAAGGTCGCCTGTTGTTCGATGCGGACAAGCTAGAATAGTCACGCAAAGATTCCATCTGGAGTTTGAAAGAGTCGACATGAAAATAGTGCCCACTGGCTTTTAGTGGGCACACCTCAATGACAAGTAAGCCTTGTAAGCGCGAGAAAAAGCACCCCGTACCAATCAGGCTTTACACAGCGGGCAGACGCCCCTGGAATATACCCGCACGGCATAGACAATATAAAATATAGATAATTGTTGCCCACCCTACCCCCTGATAGGCTCATTTCGTCGCCAATTTTGCGACTTCGGAGTTATCAGAATTTGCCTCCACCAAACTAAAAGATCTCTAGCTGCAGAAATTTAAACAATAAAACAAGAAGGAATACTTTCTATGCTACGCAACAAATTATCCACGGTGATCAGAGCGTCGAGTTCAGTGCTGGTACTAGCCCGAATTTCTCATGAGGGGATAAAAGAAAGCGGCTGAAAGTGTTAAAATTTCAGGACCTTACACCATCAATCAACACCAACAACCGCTATCCAAAATGGTACCTCAAAAACTGACCTTCTCG
>Ga0208158_1000102_pt1 | contig 38636 bp, 40 predicted proteins | sample 8_EtaG_FD_184081 | JGI IMG/M metagenome (GOLD analysis project Ga0208158, IMG submission 184081) | Marine viral communities from the Subarctic Pacific Ocean - 8_ETSP_OMZ_AT15162 metaG (SPAdes) (version 2) | ecosystem: Environmental > Aquatic > Marine > Oceanic | place: Pacific Ocean | collected...
CACCCCAATTCTCATTCATTGTGTAACCACTAGGAGACATATTTCCGTCTTCATGTTCCCAAGGTTTCACATGATTACCCATATAAAATGGAGTGAAAGTCATGGTAGAACCGTTGCAAACAATGGATTGTCCCAACTGCTGTCTCGAAGGCGCACCATTATTTTGAAATTGCACTGCTTGATTGGTTACATTTCCAGTCGCAGCCGCCTGTGGATTACTTGTGTTACTTACCTTTGGATCTTCTGCTAGTACAGGTGTACTTACTGAGAGAAGACAGATAGCGATGTAGTAGTAGAGGTTTGTTCTATGGTTCTGTCTATATCGATTGTTTCTACTACTCCTGCTGCTCTGGTTGTTATTTCCAGTGTGAAGGGATCTCCAGCGGTGTGGAGAGTAAAGATTGAATCTGTATCTACTAGTCCTCCAGAGCTTGCTGAGGTGTGATTTATATTCTCTCCAGTCCATTTAGAATATACCCCTCCAAAAACCTCTGTCTCTATCGTTTCTTCGATATCGACTTGAGTCACTGTAGTCGATTGCATCGATCCTTGAGTGAACTGAGGCGTAATTGGATTTGCCTTTGCAGCAACTGGCGTTAACAGTAGCAAAAGTAATAACCATTTTTTCATACTTTTGTTACCTTCTTAGTATCCACTCCTTCAATCTTAATAGGAGTTTCTATTATTATAGTTTGTGTAGCACCACTAGATTTATCTTTATGTTCCTTCTTCTTAGCTGTATCAATCCCAAAGGTAGCTAAGGCTGAAGTAAAAACGAAAGTTATGAAAGTTATATCATTATTCTTTTCCTCAGTCATACCAGGCAAAGGTAAATAATTTAGACTAATGATAAATCCAGACCAGACCACTACGCCAAGGCGTACAAATGTACCAAGGATCTGAATCTGTTGTTCCTGATCCTCTATTCCACCTTTAATCTTTTCTATAAGATTTTTCTTATCCTCAGTCATGCCTTTTAAATCAAAAAAACAACAAGGTTATCTCTATGCTAACAAACCTAATGTTGCACAAAAGTTTGCAAAGCACTCAAAAAGTGCAAAAATGAACAAAGGTTATAAAACTAAGTAAATGTCTGAAAAACTCTATGACCCTTCAGGTAATGATATTACCGAGAAGGTTAAAAAAGCTCATAAGGCACAGGATACAGGCGTAACAAAGGTTAAAGTAAAAAACCCAAATCCAGTTATAAAGATTCCTGTGCAGAAGTATGAGAAGCCAAAGGGCCGTGACTGGGGCGAAGCCTCTCAAAGAACTGGCCCATAATTAAGCTATAATTCTTACGCATACTATTACCGCTATGGTCCTTCTAATCAAGCCTGTTCTGCTTGCGTTTGTTAAATCAGACTCAGTTAAAAAGCTCATCATTGATCTGCTTAAAAAACTTGTGTCTACCACTGACAACACCATAGATGACCAAGCGGTTAATTTAATCGAAAAGAACTTATTCCCTAAAAAGTAACTATGCCTGGAAAAACACCTTATGGTAAATCTAATTGGGGTCTAAGACCTGACGGTACTAGAGGTCCAATAGATAAAAACGATCCTGCCTACCAACACCCTAATCCTGCTCATAGAACTGCAAGTAATAGAGGTATAGAAAAAGTACGCAAAAACACTCATTATGGCTAGACGCAAAGCACAAGGAATGGCCACTGAGAATGAGCTTCAGGCTCTTCATAGGTTGGTAGCAAACAAATTAGTTGATCAGCTTAATTCTGATAACGTTAAAGCTTCCGACCTAGCCAACGCTATAAAATTCCTTAAAGACCAAGGCATTACCCTTGATAAGAATGGTGACATGTCTGCTATTGGTGAAATGATTGAATCTCTTCCAGAGATTGATATGTCCAAGGTTAAATCTTATATAAGTGCCTAATGCTAATCAAAAACAAATTATTAAGGAAGCGATCAGTAGCTTTCCAGTTTTTGCTACTCATCTCTGGCACTTTTTAAGATTACCTAATCCAACTCCTGTCCAGTACCAATTAGCTGACTACCTACAGAATGGTCCTAACCGTAGAATTATCATGGCCTATAGAGGCTGTGGTAAATCATTCCTAACAGCAGGTTATGTCCTCTGGAGGCTAAGAAAAAACCCTGACACGAAGGTTTTAGTTATATCGGCAGCTCAGGACCGTGCAGACGCTTTTAGCGTGTTCTGCCATGACCTGCTTAGAAACTGGTTTATGGTTCAGGATCTCTTCCCTAGTGACACTCAGAGGTTCTCTAAGGTTGCTTTTGATGTATTTGGCTCTAAGCCCGATCAAAGCCCCTCAGTGCGCTCTAGTGGCATCTTTGGACAGATCACAGGGTCTAGGGCAGATCTGATCGTTGCAGACGACGTAGAGACTCCTCAGAGCTGTGAAACGCAACTCATAAGAGACAAGCTTCGAGAAAGTATTAAAGAGTTTGATTCAGTTATAAAACCTGGTGGCCAAATAGTTTTCCTTGGTACTCCTCATACACAAGACAGTATTTACGCAAAATTAGAAATAGCTGGCTATACACCAAGAATTTGGCCAGCGTTATACCCTACTGCAGTTAAACGTAAAAACTATTATGGACATCGTTTAGCTCCTAAAATTACTTCCCAACTTGATGATGATAAATCTTTAGCTGGACACCCTACAGATCCACAAAGATTTGATTGGGATGAGCTGGAGGCTCGAAAGGACTCTATAGGTAGATCCACGTTTAACCTCCAGTTCTTACTCGATATTAGCCTATCTGATGAAGAGAAATACCCTCTAAAACTCCAAGATCTATGCGTATTTAGACTCAATCGTGAACAAGGACCAGATAAAGTAATCTGGAGTGCTAATGGTGATAAAGCTTTAGACCTTCCTTCTGTTGGTCTTCACGGTGATCTCTTTTACAAACCTGGACAGATCGGGTCTGAATTTATTGAGTACACGGGGGTTGTACTCGCTATTGACCCTTCTGGAAAAGGAAGTGATGAACTTGGCTATGCGATAGTTTCCTACTTGAATGGTAATCTCTTCCTCCTTGCTTCTGGTGGTCTTAGGGGTGGTTACAGCGAAGTTAATCTTAAAAAACTCACCCTCCTTGCGAAGGAATATAAGGTCAAACAAATATTGGTCGAAAGTAACCTTGGACTCGGTATGTTCAGTGAGCTTCTTAAAAGATACCTTGGAACCATCTACCCATGCTCTATCGAAGAGGTCAGACATACAAAACAAAAAGAACTCAGGATTATTGAGACTCTTGAACCGGTCATGAACCAACACAGGCTCATGGTTGACACTGACATAATCGCTAAAGATATTGCCTCCACTGAGTGCTATCCAGGAGAAACTAGATCTCAATACCAACTCTTTTGGCAGATGACCAGAATTTCCAAAGAGAAAAATGCAATCAGACATGATGACCGACTAGATTCTTTAGCTATGGCTGTTGCGTACTTTACAGAAAATATGGCTCAAACTGAACAAAAAGCAATAAAAGCTAGACAAGCTGAACAGTGGGAACTAGAACGTAAATTTATTCAAGGTGAAGGTGGTTTAAATGTAGGAGTGCTTGGTTACGCAAAGACTCTAGAAGACCTTCAGAAGGCTTCCAGTGCGTCTTTAGGTACTGCTAACTGGTTAGATATGTAAAACGTAGCTTCAAGCCCCTTCTAGAGGCTTGTGGTACAAAGTCGTAGAAGGTGGGACTCTCTGGTTTCTGTACCAAAAGAACGGCATAAAAGTACTTCTTATTATATAATATATATATAATTACTCTAGAGTTAACTCTAAAAATAACTCTTTACTGTTGCTCTTTAAGTAACTATAATAATGGCTAGAAATTACAGAGAAGAATACGATAATTATCAAGGTAATAAGGATCAAATTGCTAATAGGAGTAGTCGGAACTCGGCTAGACGTAGAAAACAGAAGGAGTTAGGTTATAAACTTAGCTCTAAACAGCATGTCCATCATAAAAATGGTAATCCAAAGGACAACAGCTCCAGTAATCTTGCTATTAGATCTCAAAGTGCTAATACTTCAGATAATAAACAAAGTAAAAGACGTAAAACATGACCTTAGCTGACTTCTTTGCTTGGTTATTATTGGCTGGTGAGGTTGTTTTAATCGTAAAACTCTGGTCAAAACTAGGTATTTACTAGCTCAAAATTATTTTGTTGCTAATTTTTGAGTACAAGTCGTTATGGACGGGAGGCGATTGTCCCCCTGCCTACCATAAAACGCCATTATATACCGGCTTTTGTGGACAGTTTGCCGACTGTCATAGGGTATGTCCATAGCGATACAAAGAAATTGGGAGGGTAGCTATTGAGAATCGCTCTCATTTATTTTTTTTTATATGCACGACCAAGCCCAAGACTTAGAGGGTTGATGTATAAGTAAAACTTATCTATTGGTGGGCTTGCCTTATCTATAGTATGCGATACCTTAGAGGTTGAGCACTAACACTACCAGTAGTGCTTTCCGTATCCTTTACTCTATTTACTATGACTTTTGACACTGAAGAACAAATCAATCGACGTCGTATCCCTTCTGATGCTTGGTTAACTAATGCTTGGATGCTTCAACTTGCTGGCCAAGATCCTAAAGACTCTTATATGACTTTGTTTGTTTCAACTGATTTAAACAAGGTTCAGGAGCTGTATCACAAATGGCCAGAAATGGCAGGATGTAGACTTAGGATTATTAACCACAATAAGAGAGTATATAAGAACTTTATGAAGTGGTTTAAATGGGACTATTGCAATTCATTTGTAGACAGTAGAACGACATACCACTTTGAACAGAACTATAAAAATGTTTATGAAACTGTAATGAATAAGAAAGTAAATAGTATTGATGCTTCATTCATTACGATATCTAATGAAGCCAAAAGAACATTCTTTAATAAATTTATTGAAAGAATGGCCAATGCTGTTAAGCCTAGGTTAAGAGTAATAAAAGGAGGATTATGAATACTAAATTAAATCCTTACTATTTTATTTACAACTCTGATGGTATTTGCGTAGGGTTTAATCCTTATGAAGAACCATTAATTGAAATAGAAGAACCTGAAGAAGATGAATAGTTTTATTCTCTTATTCTGTCTAGTTATTCTTTTATATATCTTCTTAAAGAATATAAAAGCATACTAACTAACCAGTAGTAACAAGCTTAGAACTAACTTAATCAATGAGTTAGTTCTAGCTTTTAATGCAAACTTTTATTTAATCCTTTATCAATGTTTTTAATTAATCATGATAGTCCTGGAGTGTCTAACATTCTTGGAACTTATGCACTGGCTACAACTAGTGAATGCAACCAAGGCTCAAGCTGGTATAAATCAGCCTATACAATAGCCTTAGATATTGCTGTTAAATATACTGTATCTGTTGAGAATGTAGCCCTTGTTATTGCTGCTTTGTCTCCTTCTAATAGATGGGAGAGAAACCTTATTGATGCTGAAAACTTTATAAGATTATATGCAGTTGGGGAGCCTGAAGACTGTCTTAGTTTGAATGTCTGCACTTATCCAAACAATAAGAAGAAAGCTTTAAACATACTACAAGCTAGAACAAATAAGGATAAGTTAACCATTCTAAAAGGTCCAAAGATTACAGAGTTTTATAAGTGTATTATTGGAGATAAGAAGGAATGTTGTATTGATGGTCATGCTTATTCCATTTGGCTAGGTGAAAGAATAAAGTTAAAAGATGTACCTTCTATTAGTAAGAAACTAAGGGGAATAATAAAAGATGATTATCAACAGGCGACGCATATAATAAATACAGATTTAGAACTTAAGTACTTAGTAAGTGATATTCAAGCCATTACTTGGGTAACTCATCGGAGAATGTATGAGATATAATTTCAAAAGATTGTATTACTTATCATATATAATCTTTCCTCTATTGTTATTTATTATATGTGAAATACTTACAGATTAATAACACTTAGGCGTTCTAAATGAGCGCCTATTTTATATATAGTTATTGAGAATGAATCTCATTATCAATGTGACACTTACCAAACTGTCCACTCTTATTGTTATTGAGAATCATTCTCATCTGTCTCAAGATTTCCAAAGCTTTCGGAAATCGTGATAGTAGTCCAAGCGCCCAACAGATTTAGTATGCTTTAAACTATAAGAGACATTAAAGGTCAAATGACACAGCCTACATTAACAACAAGAGACAGATTCTACGCACCACTCAGGAAGATGGCTAGTGACTACCTACCACTGCTCCTAGGTCGTATGAGAATACTAGAGGATAGGGCAGAGATAGCTATGGAGTTCTTGGACCATGAGGGGGATGAAGAACACGAAGTGCTTTGGGGTCTTGAGGGTGCTGAGAGGGTAGCGGCAGTAGCAGAAGCTCAGAGAGACTTACATAAATCAGTACTGGAAGCAGGAACATGCCAACAATTAGTCCACGCATTTGGAGATCTATTACAAGAAGATTACAGAAAGATCCGTGATAATGGATGTTATTATGTAGGACCAGACGGTAAACGACATTCATTATACGATGTCCAGCAGCAACCTCCAGACAGTGATAAGAGAGGCGGTAACGAAGGAGTCAGAAGTGGATAGCTTACTTAGTCAACTTAGACAGATAGACCGCATAGCAAAGAAGAATAACTGGACAAAAGAGGAAGAAGAAAATGCCAAATCTAGGCTCATTAACGACTGGAAAGATAGTGAGCATGAACGTCATCATCATATGCATTTAAAAAAGCCCTCATAAAGAGAGCTTTTGTTTGGGTTAGTTAGCGTCTGTAGTATGTGACGCCACGGTAAGTTAGTTTTACCATGAGTAGGTTCCTGTTACCACAGCCCCGTTTCATGCTGTGACTACCTGCGCCTCAGTTAAGAGGTAAACGGACGTAGGAATACTACCAAATGTTAGGGATCAATTGACCAGTGACTATGTAGCTTCCTAAAGCGGCCACTACACCAATCATAGCAAGTCTGCCATTTAATAGTTCAGCTTCTTCATTAAGAGAATTAGCTTCTATGGCTCTTACTTGTGGTTCCTTTTGAATAACTTGAGTGTCATTCATGGTTAGAACTTGTACTTAGCTCCGATCTTTGTACCGTAGCTGTTGTCTGTTGTCTCAGCAGTTAGGAGAGATACCTCACCATATACATCAAGCTTCTCTGTGGCTGCTACAGAGGCTCCTAGCTTGCCACTGAACTGAGTATCAGAGTCAGCAGCATCAGCAGCAACAAAGGCTGGTCCACCTTGGATGTAGTAGTCAAGAGATCCTGCTGAATTTTCATAGCCCAAGTGAACGTCGGTTGTTCTAGTTGTAAAGTCAGAGCCACTGTATGATGCGTTGGATTCTACGTTTGTATAAAGACCACCAGCAAGGGCAGGAGCTGTAGCCATTAGAGGTAATGCAGCTAGAGCGATTGCGAACTTCATAAATAGTAATAAAAGTATAGGCATAGTATAAGTGATAGTACTTAGCTAGTACTACGGTTGTTACTTAAAGAACAAATCAACAAACTTAGTTTTAAGTTTAATTAAGAGTAATCATAATAAGTAGTTTAAATATGACACATTAGTAAGTGTCACATTAAGGGTTGCCTAGAGGACGTTCTTGTTTGTACGTTCTGTATGTCCTTTACAAATCAATTCAAATGATTCCAGTTTGCGGTACTTTTACAGGTTTTATACCTCATCATGTAAAACCACCAACATATCAAAATGCTCCTACTGACTATAGGTTAAAGATTAAAGTTACTGGAGAGAATGAAGTAGCAAGCTTATTAGAAGATTTAACTGAAGCTTATGAGAGATCATGTGACTGGTATAGAAACCAAGGAGGTGGTAATGCTTTCTTTGATGCTCCATTTTCTACTGAGGAAGATGGTTCATTGATTGTTAAAGTATGTGCCAAGCCAGCATATGAGGAGTTTCCTTTCCCTGTGGTAGACAGTGATTTAGAACCTATCTCAGAAGATATTTATCTTAGAGAAGGGACTAGCGTTATATGTCAAGTAAAGCCTAAGTTCATTTCTCCTAAAGCATCTAAGGGTGGCATGAGGCTAGTACCACAAGGTATGCAAGTTGTTGAAGCTGTAACTACAGAGGGTAGGGACGATGGTGTTTTCGATGTAAGCACTTCGTTTAGGAAGCTTAAAGGTTTTAAGCAAAGTAAACCTGCTGTTAAAGAACCTGCTACTGTAGCTGACGAAGACGAAGACTTCTAACTCCTATGACCTCCCGAAGATTCCACAAGTACGGTAGACGTACAAGAGATGGCTTTCGTTCGGGGTTTGAGTCAGAGGTAGCTAAGAGTCTCACTGCTGATGGGATTGCTTACGAATACGAACAACACAAGTATGACGTAGTAATCCCAAGACGCTACACACCAGATATAGTGTTAGCTAACGGTATAGTCGTAGAGATTAAGGGCTACTTTGACGCAGACGACAGAAGACTTATCAAAGTCTTTAAGGAGCAACACCCTGATGTAGATATCAGAATGTGTTTCCAGAATCCACACCAAAAACTAAGTCGTACAGCAAAGATGACTTATGCCCAGTGGTGTGATAAGTACAACATTCCTTGGTGCAAAGGACCACACTTGCCTAGACGCTGGACTGCGATATAGTTCAGTTGGTAAAGGATACCTTTAAAGCCTCCAAGGATTGATCCCCATCTTGGAGGTTTTTTAATGTCAGTAATTCATTCTCCATGCCCCAAGTGTGGATCAAAGAATAACTTAGCTATTTGGGAAGATGGCAGTCAGAAGTGCTTCACTCCAGGTTGCAACTACCAAGTTTATTCAAACAATTCTCATCCTTTACCTCAAATGAAATCAACTACTCAAGAGATCGAACCTATTATTGGTGAAGCTGTAGCAATCAAAGGAAGAAGTATCCCAATAGAGAGTACTAAGTTTTTTGATTATTTAAAAGGTATTCATGGTGGTGATTCAGCTTACTTCTGGCCTATCTATGACAATCAGAGACGCTTAACTGGTTACAAGATAAGGAAGAAGAATAAACAATTCATCATGCATGGATCAAATGATGATAGTACTTTCTTAGGTCAAGAGAAGTGGGGTAATGGTGGTAAGTTGTTGGTGATATTTGAGGGTGAGTATGACTGTCTTTCATACCATGCTGTAAGGAAGTCATGGGCTTGTGTATCATTGCCTAATGGTGCTGAGTCTGGACATAAGATAATTAAAGCTCAGTTACCTTGGTTACTTAAATGGGAGGAAGTCATACTGTGTTATGACAATGATGAGGCTGGACAGAAAGCAGTTCAGAGAGATATACAACTACTTCCACCACGTAAAGGGAAGATAGGTGCTATTCAATCTTATAAGGATGCTAATGAAGCATTAATGGCAGGAGACTTCCAAGCTATTACAAGAATGGTTTGGGATGCTAAAGAATATGAACCTGATGGTATAGTCAACGCCTCTAAATTACTAGAGGAGATACTAGAAGATCCAAATGTAGACAGTGCAGAGTACCCATATGAGTTCCTTAATGACAAGCTCCAGGGTCTACGAAAATCAGAACTCCTGACTGTGACTGCAGGTACAGGGGTTGGTAAGTCAACTTTTGTAAATGAAATCGCCTATGACTTATTAGTACGGCAGAATCAAACCATTGGGGTTATCTCACTAGAGGAGAATCTACGCAGAACTGCAAGAAGGTTTATAGGAATCAATCTCAATCATCCAATTCACATTAATAAAGGAGACATTACCGATGAACAAATCGAACAAGCATTCAAGGAAACCTTGGGTACGGGGAGGCTTTGGCTCTACGATCATTTTGGCTCCCTTGACTGTGATGTACTTCTTAATAGGGTCAGGTACTGTATTGTCAGCTTGGGTTGTGATTGGGTTATTTTCGATCATCTATCGATCTTGGTATCAGGTTCAGATGAAAGTAATGAAGTCAAGGCAATCGATAGGACGATGACAAAACTCAGATCTCTCGTAGAAGAGACTGGAGCTGGGCTAATATTGGTCAGTCACCTAAGAAGGCCACAAGGAAATAAAGGTTATGAAGATGGGCAGCAAACATCTCTCTCTAGTCTTAGGGGTAGTTCAAGTATCGCTTGCCTTAGCGACATTGTCATTGGCTTGGAAAGGGATCAACAAGACGCAGACTCTGATGGAACAACAGTGCGAGTACTCAAAAATAGATTTTCAGGATGGGTAGGCCAAGCAGGTAAGGTAAAATATATGGATTCAGGTAGAATGATGGCGCTTGAAGATAACACCAACTTTGTAAAAGCTAATGGTTTTACTGAATCCGACTTTTGATGTATATATAACTCGTATTAATACTACAAAATACTCCGTTTTCGCTGCTTCTGAGAAAGCAAAACGTCCTTTACAAAGTTACTTTAAAGCAAATGATTTCGTCCACTCAGTTGGAAAGGACACACTTAAAGCCCTTACCAACTATTGCACCAGAAACAAACTCACTACCTACTTCAACGATACTGTTCGACATAGAAACGAACGGTTTGAAGATTGAAGATATTACTAAGATACATTGCTGTGCAATTAGTGATAGTAGTCAGATCAAGCTATACAAAAAGGATTGGCTAAAGATACTAGAAGAGGCTGAAATATTAATAGGACACAACATAATTCAATATGACATCCCAGCGATCAAACATATTTACCCAGAATTTAAACCAAAGGGAAAAGTTATAGATACTTTGATATTGTCACGAATGTTTTATCCAGACATCCTTGATATTGATCACAAAAGGAAGTGGAAAGATATGCCAATTCAAATGTATGGCAGACATAAGTTAGAGGCTTATGGATACAGACTTGGGTTACATAAGGAACACGCAGATATGACAGATTTTTCAGAGTTAACTGAAGAATTAGCAGAGAGATGCAAGTCAGATGTCAAGGTGACTGCTATGCTCTGGCGTAGGCTGCAGCCAAAGGTTAACAAGTACCCTTCTGCTGTTGACCTTGAGATGAGGTTTGCAACTCTTATCTCAAAACAGGAACACTCTGGTTTTGCGTTTGATTGTGAAGGGGCAATGAAACTAGAAGCAGAGATTGTTTCACAACTGAAGAGCATTGACGAAAGATTGAGACAACGGTTCCCTTTCGTTGATGGAGGATTATTCACTCCTAAGCGAAATGATTCTTCTAGAGGATATGTAGCTAAAGCCACTATGTGTCGTTTGGTTCCTTTGAACCCTAACTCTAGGGATCACATAGCTTGGGTTTTAAAGAATCATCTGAAGTGGAAAGCAGAAACCTTCACTAATACAGGGAAACCAAAGATTGATGAAGGGGTTCTTAAGAATATTCCTGGAGCGGAGGATTTTGTGACTTCGCTTACTCTTCAAAAAAGACTCGGACAACTAAGCACTGGTAGCAATGCTTGGTTGAGATTGGTCGGGTCAGACAATCGTATTCATGGAAGTGTTATTACGGTTGGTTGTGCTACCCAGAGAGCTAGTCACGTCCACCCCAATATGAGCCAGTGTCCTGCTGTTAGGTCAGTACTGGGATCGGAGTGCCGAGCTTTGTTTGGACCTAACGTTCTACCTTATCCACCCCTAAAGGGACGTTTATGTAAGAAGAATCCGATGGTAGAAGAGGATTTCCCCAAGCAGGTTGGCGTTGACTTATCTGGAATCGAAGCAAGGGCATTAAGCTCCTACTTATGGCCATTCGACAATGGGAAGTTTGCTAAGGAGGTACTTGAGGGCGACCTTCATAAAGCGAACCAACTTGCCGCTGGCTTGGAAACTAGGGATCTTGCAAAGACGTTTTTTTACGGCCTTATTTATGGGGCAGGTTCAGAACGCCTAAGCAAGATCACTGGCCAAAATGGTAAAAAACTAAAGCAAAGGTATTACAAAAATATGCCAGCTTTAGCGGAGCTTACTAAAAGAGTAACAGCAAAAGCAGGTGAAGATGGCTTTATTAAAGCTATAGATGGTAGACCTATTAAGATTAGATCACCTCATAGCGCATTAAACTTTTTACTCCAGAGCTGTGGTGCAATTGTAAGCAAGCTTTGGTACAACATTTGTTATGACGATATAACTAAAGCTGGTATGGTCTATGGAGAAGATTGGACCTTCTTAGCTCACATTCATGATGAGATTCAATTCTCAGTAAGAGGCTCTCTTTCTCAACAACTAGCAGAAATAGCTACAGAGGCTTCAAAAAAAGCTGGTAAAGAGCTTAAGATAAGAATACCCATAGAAAGTGAGTATAAAATTGGACTCAATTGGGCAGAATGTCACTAAAATTTGTAAAATCTGTGGCCAAGAAAAATATTCAGATGATTTCCATGCTAATGGGACTTGGACTAGACCTGAATGTAAAGACTGTTTTAATTACAAACAAAGTTTATATATGAAACTACGCAAAGGTCAGACTACACCTGAAGCAGGTACTCCTTGTGAATGTTGTGGTGATAGTACTTCTACTCTTCATTGGGATCATGACCATGAAACTAGTAAACATAGAGGTTGGTTATGTTCCAACTGCAACACTGGTATAGGAAAATTAGGTGACACTTTAAAAGGTGTCCAACAAGCTGTTGATTATTTAGAAAATTCGATTAATTTTAATAGCGATCAGGAAGGTTAAAACCTTTTAGAAATTTGGATTTGAGCACGATCCAATTCCTTGGGTGAGGAGGGGAAGAACTATTGGTACTAGTTCTTCTACCTTTCTGATCACCTTTTTCTAATAATCAAAATGAAGAACAGACCTGAACCTAATCTCAGTCTTCAAAATTACAAAGAAGATATTTTAATTCGTTGGGATATTCATCTCTATGAATGGTCTTCTTTAGTGGAAGATTGTAAAGGATATTACGAATATCTAAAACCTAAAGTTAAGGCAGTGATTACCTACTGTAAGGATTCATATAGGAGGGCTTTTGGGTCATGAAATGCATTCGCTGTAAATCACGTACAACAGTATTAGAGTCACGGTCTTATACCCATGAGGGTCTTGTTACTAGAAGGCGTAGGGAATGTATTAATAAGAAGTGTAAACATAAGTTCACTACTTATGAGAGTTGTAAGGAAAAACCTCTAAGACAAGGAGAAGCTAAATTAGTTAGTTTTTCTGTACGAGATGTAGATGAAGCTATGGATGATTTACTAAGTTCTATCAGTCAGTGTCAACAAATCAGTAGGAGTATTACTAAAAAATGCACTTACTAATCGATGCAGACATGCTTCTGTTCCAAGCTGTCAAGGTTTGTGAAGCAGAAATCGAATGGATGCCTGATGTTATTACTACACATCTAAATGTTAAGGAGGTTGAATTTCTATTTGATTCCTTCCTTCAGCAAAAGAAAGCCCAAGTAAGAGCTACTCAGGTTAGTCTTTGTTGGACTGCTGAAGATAACTTCCGTTATAAGATAGATCCAACTTATAAAGGTAATAGAAGAGGTACGTGGCACAGGATTAAGCCTGTAGGTTTTAAAGAAGCTAGACGTAGGATTGAAAATTCTTACCCATCAGAGTGCTGGTATAGACTAGAAGCAGACGATATTCTTGGCATTTTAGGGACCAGATTGGTTAACCATTCGCCTGTTATATGGTCTGGTGATAAGGATTTACAACAAATCCCTGGTTTTCATCTTAATGATGATGGAGACATCTATTTAATTTCAGAGAACGAAGCTGATGCCTATTTCTACCGTCAGTGTCTCATTGGGGACGCTGTTGACGGCTATAGTGGCTGCCCCACTATTGGTAAAAAAACTGCGGAAAAACTCATACCCCTTGAAGACTTCGACGCTACCTCCGCATGGAGAACTGTAGTTGAGACTTATAAAAAGAAGGGTTTAAGTGAAGAACATGCCCTAAATCAGGCAAGGTTGGCCCGTATTCTTAGGGCTACCGAGTACACCTATGACGACATTGTTTTATGGACCCCACCAACCCTTCCTACTACGGCCACGACCAAGCCGTAGTTGAATGTATTGACTACATTGAGAGTCATGCATTTGATTTTCTTGAAGGTAACGTAATTAAATACGTCACCAGATATGAATCAAAAAATGGTCTTGAGGATCTCAGAAAAGCTGCTTGGTATCTTCAGCGTTTAATCAAACGTGAAGAGAACAAAATGCGACCCCATGACGTATCCTTATACAAGTCCCTATTAGAAGCTGAATCTAATGACCCTGAGTTCCAATGCCGAGTTGGTAAAGACATGGATGCTTTCTGCGGGCCAATTAACCAGTCTTGATTCCCATAAGAATGGTGGGACCATTTACCAAGAACAGCAGTTAGGTTTTGTTGAGGAAGAGTTTTATGAACTCCTCCATGCTTTTAAAAATGAAAGCCGTGAACAAATCATTAAAGAAGCAGTCGATGTACTTTGGACTACTTACGGATTGTTACATCTAATTGGTGTAGATCCTGATGAAGTATTTGACAGAGTGTATGCTTCCAATCAAACTAAGATCCCTTTTGAATTTAAAGACGGCAAAGTTCAAAAAGGTAAAAATTATGTACCGCCAGTTCTAACAGACCTATGAAACTCAAGGAACCACTTCTTCAAGATAAATTCACACCTGCTTTAGCTATTACAGGAAGAGTAGATAGCTGGTTAAAAGAGCCTACAAGACGTTATCCGATGTCATGTACTGTATTCGTTGTGGAAGACACAATGGACGAACATGAGGACGGCCTGGAGGGGTCGTGGGAGTTTTGTTCTAAAGCCTTGCGTTATGGTGCTGGTGTTGCTATCCATTTGAGTAAGTTACGTCCGAAGGGTTCTGAAAATGGAAAGGGACTTACAGCTTCAGGACCATGTAGTTTCATGGAGATCTATAGTAAGTTCAACGAAACCCTTCGGAGAGGTGGGGAGTTTAAAAATGGTGCGGTTTGCTGTCATATTGACTGGGACCATGCTGATATTCTTGAGTTTATTTCTTATGATCGTGCTCGAATACCTTGGGTTAAACGTTGCGTTAATGTTGATGAAAATGTAATTAACAAACCAACAGTTTTAAAGGCCATCATGGATGGTGCTAGTAAAGGAGATATATGGATTGTTAAGAAGCAGTATGACAAAGACGGTGAAAGGATTTATCACAATGTATGTCAAGAGATTTTAATTAAGTCAAGGGATACCTGCCTCTTGAGTCACATAAATTTGGGTGGAGTTACTTCAATTAGTGAGATACCTAGTGCAATGGTTCATGGTATGGAATTTCTATGCCTTCTTTTCCAACAAACTGGTGCTGATCAGTCTGGTATTTATAAAAGAAGAGATAACCAAGTAGGTTTAGGAGTCTTAGGCTTATCTAATCTATTAGCTATTGAAGGTGTATCTTATAAAGCTTTTGTCTCAGCCTTGAGGTATAGAAATTTACATCCAAATTCTTTACCACCTGCTGGTATAACTATAGCTCATGCAATAGCTGTAGCTTTAGATGTTGGATATAAAGCAGCAGCTAAAGTAGCTGAAAGATATGGTATGACTAGGGCTTTTACTATAGCTCCTACTGCATCCTGTGCTTATCGTTATAAAGATAGAGAAGGTTATACAGCTTCGCCCGAAATATCACCTCCCATAAGCAGGGATGTGGACCGTGATAGTAGTACTCTTGGCGTTCAAAGTTATCAATTTAATCCTAAGTGTGAGATTGCTGAAGAAGTTGGTTGGGATACTTTCTTTGAGTTGAATTGTGAATGGCAAGTCATGATGGATAAAACCAAGAAGGCTCATGCTATCTCAATGAATTGGTGGTCAGATATGGTAAAAATGGACAGAAGTTTTATGGATAGATGGTTAAATTCACCGCTAAAAAGTCTATACTATTCTTTACAGGTACAACCAGATACTCAAGACAAAACAGATATATATTCCGCACTAGGGGATACAGCTATTGTTGATGAGTATTTGAGTGAAATCCTGAATGCAGATAACGCTCCAACTTGTGATTGTGCAGAATGAACCCATACGATAAGCTACTTGCTAGAAAGAGGACATGGACTCCTGTAAAAACTAGCAAAGGATTCATAAAGGATGAAGCAGTCGATGTTATTAAACGTGCTCTGGCAGTACGGCATATGGAGCTTCCAGTCGGGAATTATATCTCTGAAGCTATTGATGAAGTTCCAGAGGCATCTAGAAAACTACTCCTGTCAAACGTTCAGGATGAAATAAAACATGACATTGCTCTTAACTTTGCTGTCGATGCTCATGGTGAAGATCCGCAGTCGGAGGCAGAAGCTTTCAGACTCAGAGACGCTTGGAACGCACACCCTGACCACACCATCCTCAAAGCCTTAGTAGCTGAACGTGCAATCTTCTTTGTTCTTCTCCCTATGTTTAGGTTCCTTGGCGATTCTGGTCTACGCACAATTTCGGCAGACATTTCGAGAGACGAAACCGTTCACGTCGGATCTAATAGCCTTGTATGTCATGAGTTGGGGCTATCTCCTTCTCCTTCTTTGGATAAACTTAGGAAGGCCACCATTAACTGGGTTCTTCAACCTCTAGGAAAATCAGAGGATAGGTATTTGAATAAACAATTCTGGCTAGATCAGAGTGATAATCTGATGTATGCTGGAAAGGCAGAAGGTCTTTCTGATACTCGAAGAGCCAGAATGCCAGCGTTCTTTGAGACAAGCAATCAGGATTTACCAAGTTATGCTTAACAATGATAATGATTTAAGGCCAGCATATGCTTTTGCTTATGTAACTGAGCCTCAAGATATTAAAGAAGAAGAAGAGGTTAATTTATCTCCTACTGTTTTTAAATGGTTTTGGGTTGTAGCAACTATTGTTAGCCACGTTGCAGCAAATAGAGCTAAAAAAGCAGCAGAACAGAAAGCAAAAAGAGATATAGAGGCTGCAAATAGGGAGGTTCAAGCTTCACACCAAAAATATAAAGACGCAAAAGCATTAGGAGATCAACAAGTAAAGGATCAAGAAGCAGCAACTGCACGACAAGCTGAATCTCAAAGAATTGCTCAACAAGAATCAGATGCCGTATTAGCTCAAACTAAAAAGGACACCTTTGCTGCAGAACAAGCAGCAAAACAAGAGATAGGTTATGCTAAAAAGCAATCACAACTTTCATTAGCTTCTGCAGAGGCACAAGCAGAGCAACAACTAGCTCTACAACAAGGCTCTGAAGAGACTGGTTCAGCAGTAGGACAGCCTGGAGTTTCTTACACACCAGTTAAACAGACATCTTCTTTAGGTATTGGTGGTACTCAGGAACCAGATGAAGGTGTAGAAGCTCCTAGTGGTTTAACTATATGATTCCTGTACCTACTTTAACTAAAGAATTTATTGATTATTTGGAATCACTCTATCCAGATAAGGCTCCAGATATTAGTATGGAAGAAAGGCGTATATGGTACGTCACTGGTCAGGTGTCAGTTGTACGTCATCTAAAAGACCAGTATAATTTACAAGAGGAATCTAAGTACAATTAAAATATTATGTCTTGGTTAGCAGCAGCCACTTTTTTAAACGCAGGAGCTACCCTTTATTCAGGGTATAAATCTGCACAAGCAGCTAAGAGGCAAGCAGCACAATTTGAAAGTCAAGCTGCTGAAACTAAGAAGCAAGCTGAAGCTAGGTTAGCTCAAATGAAACTCGATTCTAAACAGAGTCGGTTACAATTTGAATCTAATCTAAAACAATCCAAACAACAATCTGATCAATTAAAAGCACAAGCATTACAGGCAAAAGCAACGGCTCAACAATCAATAGCACAGCAGAAAACTTCATCTGCTTTAGCTATACAACAAAACAAATTAGCATCTGCTATAGCTCTTCAAAAGAATAAAACTAAAGTAGCTAGCCGTACTCGTAAAAAGCATGGCACTCCTACATCATTAAGAACTGGTTTATCTATGAAATCTGGTTTAGGTGGTTCTAGCTATTCTCAAGGAGCTGGTACTGCTGGAGGCTTAAATGTCTAAAAAATTTACCGCAGAAGGTAGATATAGTTCTTTAGAGCCTGAAAAAAGTCTTTATCTAGATAGAGCAATTGAGTGTAGTAAATATACACTACCTACTCTTATTACTGATAACGATAGGAGTTCAGGTAGGAATGCATATACAAAAATCAATACTACATACCAAGGTTTAGGAGCTAGAGGTGTTAATAATTTAGCAGCTAAACTTTTAGTTGCTTTGTTACCTCCAAACCAAGCATTCTTTCGTCTTTCAGTAGACGATATGAAACTCCAGCAGGAGTTAGAAAATTATAAAGATTTACAATCTAATTTTGATCAGCAGTTATCTTTAATGGAACGTGCTGTAATGCGTGACATTGAAGAATCAGGAGATAGAACAGCATTATTTGAAGCACTCAAGCATTTAATTATTGGTGGTAATGCTTTACTTTATGTAGCTGATAATGGTACTAGAGTTTATCCACTTAAATCTTTTTGTTTAAATAGAGATCCAGAAGGAAATATTCTTGAAGTAGTTGTTAGAGAAGAGATAAGTCCAGATGTGTTACCAGATGGTGTAGCTAAGAAAACACATGATGGTAAATATGTAGATCAAACTTGTTTCTTATATACCTACATTGAGTGGGATCATAAGAAGGATAAGTGTTATTGGTATCAAGAGGCTTACGGAAAGCGTATAGGTCAACAAGGATCAACACCTATAGAGAAATCTCCTTGGATTCCTCTCAGGCTTTATCGTGTTGCACACGAAGCTTACGGACGTAGTTTCTGTGAAGAGCTGCTAGGTGATCTTAAATCCCTTGAGTTTCTTTCAAAAGCTATCGTTGAAGGTAGCGCAGCGTCAGCACGAATTTTATTTCTCTGTAACCCGAATGGTACTACAAGGCCAGATAGTCTTGCCAGAGCCGCAAATGGGGCCATTGTAGCCGGAAATCCAGATGATGTAGCACCACTGCAAATGCAGAAACAAGCTGACCTTACAGTAGCGTTAAATACTATTGCAAGGATTGAGCAAAGATTGAGTTTTTCTTTCTTACTTAATAGTGCTATTCAAGCTGGAGCAGCAGGACGGGACCGAGTCACTGCGGAAGAAATCAGAATGGTTGCAAATGAGTTGGAGACAGGATTAGGAGGCGTATATTCTATACTTTCTGTAGAAATGCAGCTACCTCTAGTACATCGAAAGATGGCAATGATGGAGAGACAGAAACGTTTACCTAGATTACCAAAAAATATTGTTAAGCCTCGTATTACGACAGGTCTTGATGCCTTGGGTAGAGGTAATGATAAAGCTAAGTTAATTGAATTTATACAAACATTAGCTCAAACTATGGGTCCAGAGACGATGGCTCAGTTTGTTAATACTAGGGAGCTTATCACTAGACTTGCAGCCTCAGATGGTTTAGAAACTTATAAGCTAATCAAGTCTGAAGACGATCTTGCACAAGAGCAACAACAACAGGCTATGATGATGCAACAGCAACAAGCAGCGCAAGATCCTCAAAATGATCCTGCAAAGCAAGCCGCACTTATTAAAGCTGAAAATGACTCAATCAGGACAGACCAAGAAACAGCCCCTCCAGCAGGAGAAGAAGGTGGAATCTAAGCCAGCAGTTCTAGAAGAACCACCAAAGGGTAAGTCTAAATCTCCATATGAAATTCTTATTGAAGAGTTAAAAGCTAAGAAACCAGAAGTTTATGCACAATATAAAAGGGCGCTTCAAGCAAAAAAACCTGCTTGGGTGTATCCTGATCTAACTGTCCGTATTGGTTAAACATGGAAGTTAATGTTCAAGAGCAGGAAACCAGTTCTTTTAATGAACAGGACCAACAGGTCATTGATGGTAAGGAGCCTCAACAAGAAGGTCAGCAGGAGGAACTCATTGGTGGAAAGTTTAAGACTGCCGATGAACTTCTCAATGCTTATCAAGAGCTTGAAAAGAAACTTGGAGGTAATTCCAATACTGGGTACGAAACTAAAACAGAAGAGAATGAGGAAAGTGAGGAGGTTCAGACTGAGGAACCTCAATCAGTACAACTAAGTGATGAACAAGAAACCACCATTGTTGACAGTATTGGTGGTCAGGATAATTTTAAATCTGCTCAGGATTGGGCACAAAAAAATCTAGATCAAGAAGAGTTAAACGCCTATAACAGAGAAGTTAATAGTGGAGATTACTTTCGTGCTAGGAATGCACTTCAATCTGTTTACTTTGCTTTTAGAGAAAATTCTGGTGTAGAACCTGAACTTGTTAGCGGTAGGTTATCTAATAACAGTACAGATGTTTATCGTTCTACTGCGGAGGTAGAGAGTGCTATGAATGATCCACGTTATTTACATGACGCTGCTTATACAAAAGACGTAGAGGATAAAATGTCAAGGAGCGATATACTTAGCCCTAGATTTTAAGGTATCATAAGTATAGCTTATGTAAAATTGTTGCCTCTGAGGAGATAACAGCAGTGGTGACGTAAGTCTTATCACACTAATCTATTTTTTTCTAGGTAATTTCGATGCCTGATTTTTCATCGATTTCTAGATTAGGTAGTGTTAATGGCGTACAATATAACGCCAACGCTGCCGCTGGAAATTATGAAAGGGAGAATGCGAACTTCCTGAAAATCTTCTCAGGGGAGGTACTAACTACCTTCAATAGGGAAACGATTTTCAAAGATCTAACCATGAAGAGGACGATCTCTTCAGGAAAATCCGCAGAATTTCCAATTACGGGTCGCTTTTCAAGTCGATATCACCGCCCAGGAGATTGGATCACTGGCCAAGGCAACAAAGGTGAGATTGGATCAAAAATTATTACAATTGATGATCTACTTGTCGCAGATGTTAGTTTGTATGATCTTGATGAAGCCAAACTTCATTGGGATGTGAGGTCGATTTATAGTAAGGAATTAGGAAGAGCTTTAGCAAGGAGCTATGATAAGCGCCTAGCTCGTACACTTCTTTCTGCTTCTGAGTCTGATGGTCGTGTTGATGATTGGGATTCAAAGAGATTCCAGTTGAACGCTGCTACTTATGCTTCTGTAAGTACAAACACCATTACACTGTCAGCTAACTTCCAGACTGCTGAACTAAGCTACTGGGCTGTTGGTACAACTGTTTATGGTGAAGACTCTGGTGCTTATGCTGTTATAACTACAGCTCCATCTAACGGTGCAGCAACATTCGTTGTTAACCCAATCAGTGCTATTGGTACTGGTGCTAACGCAGGGTTCACTGTTGGAGAGCGTCTATTCGTACTTAACAAGCTTCCTGGAGGAACATCATACTCAGGTATTAACCTGAATGGTGCTTCTGACAGAAACGCTAGAGGCGATCTTATTGTTGAGAACCTTTACAAAGCTTGTCAAGCACTTGACGAGAAGGATGCTCCATCTGAAGGCCGTGTGGTTGTTCTAACCCCTGGTGCTTACTACGATGTCATCAACTCTGACAGAGCGATCAATACTGATTGGAACGGTGGTAGTGGACAGAACGGAACCTTCAAGGGTAACAACGTTGCTCGTGTTGCTGGTTTCGAGGTTCGCCTATCTAACCATCTAGGAATTAACAGCTACACATCTGGTCAAACATACGTTGGACTTGATAACCAAGCTGCTACAACTAGAGGTGAGCGTCCTAACTATACAAATAGTAGAGACGGTTCTGATGGACAAGCTGCTGCAGGATACAACGATTATTGGCAGGATGAGCAAGGTAACACTTCAAGCGTTGCTAACTTGTTCGGTCTTTGCTTCACAAAAGAAGCCGTTGGTACTGTTGCACTTAAAGACCTTTCCATGCAGATGACTGGTTCTGAGTACAAAGCTATGACTCAGTCCACCATGATGGTTGCTTCCTATGCAGTTGGACACGGAATACTCCGTCCTGATTGCTGCGTAAGCTTACTTCATGATGGTAATCCATACTAAACTGTAAGTTTCAGTTAAAACCTAATACAATAAGGGGAGGCGTAAAGTTTCCCCTTTTTGTTTAATATGAGAGGCTCAGAAGGACAGAGTAAATTAACCTTTACTATTCTTGGTCCAAAGAAGAATAAGAATAGACATCCTGCAGGGGGTTATTATCACGAAACAGATCCAAAGAAACAAGACCCTGATAAAGGTTTAAACAGAAGACAGAGAAAAGATAGACGTAATAACAAATTTCCACTTGATCACATTTCAGCATAATGGCTACTACAAAACTCAAGGCAGTAAATACTCTTTTGTCGGTTATAGGTGAATCTCCTGTTAACTCTTTAACTCCACCTTTAACTGGGGATGTAAGTTTAGCAGAAACTATTATTGATGAAATTAGTACAGAAGTACAGACTGAAGGATGGTCATGGAATACTAGACTATATGATGCAATACCTTTAGATGCCAGTGGACATTCAAGTTTGGCAAGCAGCACCCTTGCTGTACGTTTTAATCCCCTCTCTTATCCTTCACAACGTTTTGTTCTTCGTGGTACTAAGTTATATGATCGAGTAAAAAGTACATATGATTTAAGAACAAGTTTATCTGTAGCAATGACTGGTAGCACCAGTGATTTAATAGCTCAGGTTGTAGAAGAACTAGATTGGGATTCAATACCTGAGTCAGGAAGACGTTATATTATGATTAGAGCAGCACGTATCTATGCAAATAGAATCGTAACTTCAAGTAGTATAGAAGCTTACACAGCAGAAGATGAAGAAAGAGCACTTCAGAATCTAAAACGAACTGAAGATATGGCACAAAATCATAACTTTATTAGTGGTCCTAATGATATGTATGGTGGTCGTGTAACTACAACTTTTGGTCCTGATATACTAAACCGCTAATGTCTAGAGAACTTTTTAGTCAAGTTATTGGTCCTCTTAATAAAGGTGTTAATCAACAAGCCTCTAGTTTCGTTTTACCTGGATTTGCAAAGGTTCTTGAGAATGCTGATTGTGATCTTGTAGAAGGTCTTAAAAAGAGATTAGGTTCTGTACCTGTAAAACGTATAGATAATCTTACTAAATACGATGGTCATGGTACTCCAGGAAATAATCTAACGGGAACTATTAAATGGGATGAAGCTTGGTACTTTGTTTATAACAGAAGTGATACAGAAAGATTTCTAGTTGTTGTAGGAGATGATAGTAGGACTGTTGCTAAGACTGGTAATGTAGCAAGTGGTAACTACACACTTACTAGTGTTAATAGCGTAACTGATATATTTGTAGGATCTGGTATTTCTGGAACAGGTATCCCAGCAGGAACAAAAATTGTAGATATTGGTACTACTACTATAACTTTAGATAAAGCACCTACAGCCTCAAATAATACAGTAACTCTTACAATTGAATCTCCTAAAACATTTGTAACAGGTGTTTCAGATGTTGAACCTATTAGTGGAGCCTTACCTACAGTAGTTCCTGTTCAACAGATTTTTAGTAATATTACTACTACAAACCTTGAATATTTAAGAGGATCAGGTAGAGCAAGAGATAGATTCAGAGCTACTTCGTTTCAGGATTATGTTTTTATAACAAACATTCAAAAAACTACAACATATGATTCTACAGAAACTTTAACTAGATATAATATTGCAGTTGTAAATAGTAATTATGAGCCTACTAAAGCTCAGGTTTGGGTTAAATTAGTTGATTACAATTCAGAATATAAAGTTGACGTTATTGTTTCAGATGGAAGTAGTGATACAACAATTAGTGGAAGTTATACTACTCCATCTCTAACAGACTCAAGTGGAAACCCAAATGTCGTTAGTTCTAAAGCTATTGCTACATCATTAAAAAGTGCTATAGATACAGCAGATTCAGGTAATAAACTTACATTCTCTGTTTTAGATTCTCAAATACTTATAGGTTTAGCTTCTGGTAGTAACTATATAAAAAGTGTTGTAGCTTCAGATGCTAGAGGTAATACGTTGATGTCTGGTTTTGCAAATCGTGTATCAACTATTGCTGAATTACCTTCAACAGCTTGGGAAGGTTACACAGTACTGGTAGCTCCAGATGGTACAGCAGATAAGAGTTCTTATTATTTAAAATTTAATGCAGAAGGAACCTCTACTAATGGTGATTTTGCTAGAGGTTCTTGGGAAGAATCAGCAGCATGGGGATCAAGAGGTAAGTTAGATGATAATACAATGCCTCATGCTTTTGCATATTATAGAAATGATTCAGGTGTTGTACGTTTTACTTTCCAACCTTTTAGTGGCTCCACCTATACAGATGGAAGTACCAGTATAGATTTACCTGGATGGGTAGATAGACTTTCTGGTGATGAAGATAAAATGCCAGGACCATCTTATGTTGGTTATTCTATTAACGATATAGTTTTCTTTAAAAATAGGCTTGGCTTTGTAAGCGGAGAGAATGTAATACTTAGTGAAGCTGGAGATTATTATAATTTCTGGCAGACTTCAGCTTTAGCAGTAGTAGATACTGATCCTATAGATTTAACTGCAGTTAGTAATGATGTAGCTGTATTGAACTATGCTTTACAGCAACAGGATGAATTAGTACTATTCTCTAATGAGAATCAGTTCAGACTTTATTCAGGTGATAACGTAACCTTTGCTCCAGAGACAGCGTCAGTAGGACGTATTAGTTCCATTAGTATGGAATCTAAAGTTAAGCCTCAACAGTTTGGTGCTCAAGTTATCTTCCCTGTTAAAGAAGGTGACTACACTGGACTACATACTTTTATAACAACTGATCGTACTGTTGGTATTAACCTAGGTCAGACTGCTGTTATTACTGAAACAGTTCCTAAATATATACCTAAGAATTTAGATTCACTTACTATTAGTAGTACTGACCAATATATGGTAGCTCTTAGTAATGATGATCAAGACTCTTTCTATATTTATCAGTTCTTCTGGGAAGCTTCTAGTGGATCTTTAACTAACAGACAAAATGCTTGGCATAAATGGACCTTCCCTAATAAGACAATTCATTGGTGTAGTTTTGTTGAAGGTACTCTATTATCAGTAGCTAAATACACAGAGAACGGTAGTGTTAAATACTACTTAGAAGGTCTTAATGTTTCTAGACCACCACAGGAAGATCAAGATATATTCTTATTGGATAGGCAGTTATCTAGTACGATTACTACAGATATAGGTACTGCTTCTTTTGCTTATAGTGGTGCAACTAATAAAACGACAGTTACATTACCTTATTACACAGTAAATCCTAGTCAGTTTGTTGTTATTAAAAAAGACAGTACAGATGCTAATGAAGCTGAGAAACGTTGGATCGTGGCTGCGTCTATCCCTGCTGGGGTTAATAGTTTTGTGTTGGATAGTTTGGGTGATTTTAGTGGATCTTCTTGGGCTTTTGGTGAAACCTTTACATTCAAGTTCCGTCCACCTCAACTCATGCCTTATAGCAAAACCGCTACGGACAGCACTTATATCGGTAATCGGACAGGTAGACTCCAGCTACGTTATGTGGATGTTTACTATAATGATGCAAGGTACTTTACAGTGGAAGTCACTCCTGAATTGAGATCTACAATTACTTATGAATTTGATAGGAGAGATCCATTAAATGCAAATATTATTGTTGGTCAAAAGTCCAGCTTTGATGAGGCTAAGTTCCGTGCCTATATTCAAAGTAAGAATGATCAGGTTACAGTGGAAGTAGTAAACAACAGTGTAGACCAGTCTAAGTTCATAGCTTTAGAATGGACTGGTCTGTATTTTAATGTAGCAAGGAAGTACGGTTAAATGGCAGCAGCACCTAAGCCCAAACCCACGAAATTACAAGCATCTCTGATGATTGCTGATGCTGCAGTAGGTGTAGGCTCTTTAGTCTTCGGACATCAAGTAGAAGCAGCAAATCAAAGGATTGAAAATGCTGGAGCTAAAATTAAATACTGGACTGAATGGAATAATACTAACCAAATAAATTATAGAAACTATTCACATCAAATGGCTCAGTGGCATGGAGCACAATTCTACGCTAACCAGTTAAAGGGTTATGAACAGGAATTAGCAAAAATACAAGCTGATTATAAAGGTGATGTAAGTACAGCAGAAACTAAGAAATTAGAAGATAAGATGGCTGATGTAGAAGGTCAGTGGTATGAAAAAGAAGCTACTGATGATATAGCTATAGATAAAATCAGAGTTGCAAATATAGTTGAATCAGCTCAAAAGAAAGTGAGAAACAGAGGTAAGGGTGTAGCAGTAGGTAGAACGATGGTTGGACTTGATGCTGTTCAAAAGAATAAATGGTTAGAGAATGTAGGAAATAGACAGTTAACTACTCAATGGCGTGTAGCTGACAAGATAAGACAGCATGAAGCTAATGCAGCCGCAGCAGAAAGTACTGTTAATCAGGTTAGATTTTATAACCCAAAACCTATTAATGATCCTGTCCAACCTCAAGAACCATTAGCATTAGATGGTTATGAACCTATTGATAAACCAGGGCCAGGTGGATTAGGGTTTAAAGTTGCAGATTCTTTATTAGGCAATTTAGCTGATGCAGCTTCCAAGTATGACTTATCCTTTGGTAAAAAATCTTAGTTAAATGACTGCTTCTTATACACCTAAACCTCAAAGACAGGTTAGAAACTTAGTAGCTGACCCAGCGAAAAAGTCTGATCCTGCAGGAGTAGATAAGCCAGCTCAATTATGGCAACAGCTTGGTGGACAGCTTATAGATAATAGAACCTATGACGGTTTAGTAAAACCTCAAAGGGATAATATGAAAGCCATTGAGGATTTCGTAGGATCAGAAGGAGGTTATACAAAAACTTCTGAGTGGGCAGTGAGAGATCATGAAGAAAAGATTGCAGCAGACGTTGAAAGAGTATATAAGAAGACAGCAGAAGCTGAAGTAGCAAATGCTCTTATTAATGATGAAGTTAAAAGACTTGCAGCATCAAAAGCTACATCAGAGGCTGAACAGTTATTAAGAAGGAATAATTTAGCTGATCATTATTGGAATTTAAAAGATGCTGAATTAGCTGCTCAAGAAGTAACAGTAGGCTTAGAAGTTTTTGGAACACAAAACGCAGCAGCTTTAGCTTCTCTAGATGTTCAACAACGTTCAGCGATTTTACAAAAGAAAAGGGCTGAATTATTAGCTCCTTATAGTTCCTTACCTGAAGGTTATATAGGTGCTTTTGTAGACCCAAAAGTATTAGTAGCAGATAAGAGTATAAAGGAAGCTGTTCTTAAAGAAGAATACAAGCTTAAAGATTTACAAAATAAAGAATTAGGTTCTAAAGAGGTAGTAAATAACTTTAGATCCGCAGCTATTTACCTACCAATAGCCAATAGCGAAGGACTTGAATCATTAGCTGGTTTTTCGGATAAGAAACTACAATCAGCTTATACTGATGGTTTAGCTACTTTTGCTAAACATAATCCTTTATATAGTAAAAATGGTGATGGGACAGGTGGTTTAAATAAAGCAGGTGAAAGAGAATATAATTCAATGTGGTTTAATCTTGTACCAAGACTTTTCTTAAATAAAGATGGTGATAATTATAACGATGTAGCTACTAATCTACATTTTGGTTATTACTGGAAAGCTTTAGAGAAAGTAAAAACATCTGATGGGATACCTCTATTGGACATCAAGCAAGATGTAGATGGTAAGAGTACAAGCTTAAGACAAACTCTGTTCTTCCAGATGAATAATGCTATTCGTATGAGAACGATGCTTGAAAATATGTCAAATCAAGAAGAGAGTAATGCAGCTAAGGAAGCTGTTAAGAGAGTTGAAAAAGATTACGCAGAAACTTTTCCTACATTAAATGGTAAAGCAGAGCATGATGCTTATAGAGACAAAGTTAAAGCTCAATTTCTAGATGAGGATAATAATCCTATAAATATCCCTCCAGGATATACATATAAAACTTGGATGGAGAAAATAGATGAGAAGATACCTGAGTTCTTCAGATATGAATCACCCGAAGCTACTAGAGATAATAAGCAAATAATAGATGAGCTGTTAACTACTACACCTTATGCAGATGTAGATGATATACCAAAAGATCTTGATATGAGTCCTTATGGTTTTGATGGAACCTATGGAGACTTTTTAAACGCTATTCAAAATGGTGCTTCTCATAAATATCTATTAACAAAAACTTCTGCTAATAGTACGAAGTCTGCTCAACAGATGGAAAATCAAGTTGATACTTTATCAACTCAACTTGTAAATGGTTTAGAAGAGAACTTTAAACAGAGTCCTGTATATCAAGATGCACTAGCTAATAACACAAAATTTCTACCACAAATAAACGAACTAATAGAGGATGCTTCTGGAGCTGCTGGTTTACTTTTAGAAGGTCAAGCTAAAAAATATATTAGAAAGGAACTTTTAAAATTAGAACCTCATGAGAGGTTAAAGCCTGAAAATCAAGCAAAGATTTTAGCAGATGCTCAGAGAATATTTTATGAGCAGCCTAATTACAAAGACCCAACTTTATGGAGAGGAGTAGACCCAACAAATAAGGCGACTTTTGGTAGAACTATGCCTATCCCTATAGGTGGTGTTGACACATGGGATGAAACTTCTGGATGGGTAAATGGAGTTAATAATGATACTGATCTTAAAAATTGGTCAGTTTTCGCTAGACCTTTCTTTGTTCGTGGAGCTTCAGGTAGTGATGAAGGTAAAGCTAATGCTAATGAATATTTAAGTAATAATTTTGTACTTAGTGATGATTCTTTAAATTCAATTAATGAATTTCTACTTACAGGTGATGTTACAAAACTTACTGCAAAAGCAGAGAAGGATTTAAACCATATTAAATATGCCTTAGATGGGAATTTATCTTTAGGTGAAATAGCTAAAGCTCAGATGAATAGGTTGTATTCACAAGGTAAAGGTAAACCTCCAATTTTTATGGAGTCAAGTTACGATCTTCTCAATGAAAATTTAGAACAACCTATAGTTCAAACAGGTAATTCAGCTAGAGATGAAAGTCTATTTATTTATCCAGAGTTTTCAGATTCACAGGAAGGAATTGAATTTAAAATCCAACGAAATAACGGCTTACAAACAAGTAATAATATAGTTACTCCTTTCTCAGGTACAGTTGTTTCAGTAGCTGAGTACGAAGATTCAGGATTAACTGTTGTTTTAGAAACTGACGGTGTTTATGCTGGTGTTCCTAGAGGTACAAGAGTAGTTATAAGACATTGTGGCTCAACAGAAGTTGAAGAAGGTCAAACTTTATCTAAAGGTAACGCTATATGTATAGGAGGGGATCATGCAGTTTTACCTAATAGTACAGATGGTTCTACAACAGGAACTAATATAGAAGCTGGTCATGTAGTTATTCAATTCTTAGCTCCAGGAACTGAGTTAACAGATGAAGGTGAAGTAGGTAATATCCCTCTTACACCAGCTACAAATCAAGAACCATTAGGTGATGAATTATATACTTACCCTTTAGGTACTGAATATTCTGGCTTACTTGCTCCTGACATTCAAATGATGTTATTCCATCTACATTTCCAACCACATTATCAAGAAGGTACTCCTATATATGAATCAGATAATATAGACTTAAGTGGTGCAGACTACTATGACTTTCCTATAGATTAATAATGGGTGCTTATTTACCGCTTCGTAATGGAAGCCGTGAGTTCATAACAGATATGGATACCTATGATGAGAGGTATCAACAGGAATGGGCTGAAGAATTAAAACAACAAGAGGAAGAAAAGAAACTCCGTGAAAAGGAATCCCCTTTTGGTGATGGGATACTTAAAGATTTTAAAGATAAAGGAATTTTTAAATTAGGTACAGATGGAGAGGTGCTAAGAGGTGATGATCCTTTTACTGATGAAGTAGAAACAGATAAGCTTCAGTTTGCAGATGAAAAAGGTATAGGTGGAAATATACCAATAGGTATGCAGAAAAATATGATGGGTCAAGCGAAGATGCTTACGCATGGCTTATCTAATGTAGTTAATTTTCCTTTTGCTTTACACGATCTAGCTAAAACTACAAGATCTTTACCATATCAATCGATACACACTCTTTTTAAAAGTGAAGAGCAGAAAGAAAAAGATCAGCAAGCTTCAATGGAAGCCTTTAATGAATTACTAAGGACTGGTAAAAAACCAGATGGTACTTCTTATGGCATACAGGCAGATTGGGGTCCATTTGGAGAAGCGTTCTCTCCTGACAGTGACTTTCAGAAAGCGTTACGTCCTACAAGTTTCTGGGGAAAGTTAGGTGCTGACATAATATCTGCTTTTACATTTGAAGGTGGTACAAGAGCTTTAAGTAAAACAGTACCTAATCTTGTTGGTGGAGCATCAACCAAACAGTTAGCACTAAATCTTCCTAAAAGCTATGGGGTTTGGCAGGGTATTACAGAAAGGAATTTAAGTAAAGTCTACAAAGGTGTTGGTGCTTGGTTCTTAAAGGAAGGTTTATATGAATTAGGTATGGACATGATGTTCATTAGACCTGATTTACCAGAGTCTTGGCATGAACGAATAAATGAAATACAACAAGAAGCTTCACCTGAAGATCGCATCAACATGATGCAGATGTTAACGGCTGATACAGATGAAGAGTTTAATTTAGCTGTTGAAACTATAAAAGAATGGCCTATGACTCTAGGCTCTATGGTTGTATTAAGAGGTTTATTTAAGACTGCTAATTGGGCGCTTAGAGACGTATCTCAAGGTGTAGATCCTAAAGTTGCTTTAGATAAAGCAAGTAAAAAAGTTGCACCAGAAATTGCAAAAGAAATAGAACCTATAGCAGCGGAGAAAACTGCTGAAGGTATTGAAGTACAGCTAGGTAAGGTTAATACCGAAATGAATCGGTTGATTGACCAAAGTGCTCTTAATATTGCTTCTGGAACTAGAGCAGGTGCTGAAAGCTATTTAACTAAAAAATCTCAGTTAACAGAAGGTGTACCAGAACTTCAGAAACGTTTAAAGGGTACAGAACCTTTAGTTGAGAATGTTAAAGAAATAGATTCTCAGATTGATGAGATTCAAAAGAAATATACTGTTAACACAGAAAAGCAAATAGCTAAGAAATTAAAGGACCAAACTGCTCGTGTAAAGGATTATGAAAGACAAATAAGAAAAGATCCTAATTGGATTAAATCTAGATCAAATAAAACTAAGTATAACAAAGCTTCTAATGCTGCTAAAAACTTACAGATTTTACAGGAATTAAGAAAAGCTAGAGGCTCTATGGTAGTAGAGCAGACAGGACTAACAGGAGCAGGAGATGTATTTGATTTACGTCAAGGTATTTCTGAAGAATTAGAAAGTATTTTTGACCAAGTAGATGAAGGTCAGATTGGTTTCGATAACGCTATTAATGATGCAACTATTTTAGTAAGACGCTTAGAAGAATTAGATAATTATCGTAGAGAACTTCTCAAAGGTAAAGGTCTAACTAGTGAAATAGATCTTCAATTCCCTGGTGTAAATGGTTTTGTAATGAGAAAACTACGTCAAATAATTAATGACGTAGGTGTAGCAAGAGCTGCTGGTGGTTTAGATGAAAAGTATATGAATCAAGTGGTTCAAGAAATAGATGAGCTACATCATAAACTTATAGGTAAAGGAGGAATGGCTCCTGTTGTTCCTGAGCAACCTGAAGCTCTCAATATCCCTGGTGATACTAAGAAAATAGAGAAATTAACTGGAGATTTAGATGCTGATCCTTGGATAGATGAGCTTGCAGAAGGTGTTGAAGAAGGTGCTCAGAAAGGTGCTACAGAAGCTGTTGAAGAAGGTGTTCCTGCTGCTGAAAAGACTATAGATGTAGGTGCCGTTCCTGAAGAGAAAGCTGGAGCTATAACTCTTTCACAGGCTATAGAGCAAGTAGGAGAAATACCAGAAGCGAAAAAGAAAGGTTGGAAAAAACTTCTAAGAACATTACCAGAAGGTCAGCAAGCTGAAGTAGCTATAGATAGGATAATTGCTGCTTTTGAAGAATTTACAAAGGGTGCTACTGCTAAGAATAGAGTATGGCCTGTTAGTTCAGTAGGTGATTTAGCTAGATTCTTAAATATAGTTAGAGTAATGGTTGAAGAAGGAACTCAGAAGGGTCTTAGAGATCTTGAGAAGACTTTAGCTGCTTATGACAAGTTAACTTTAAGTGGTACTGGTAGAAGAAAGTATATTCAGGAATGGTTCCCTGGAGTGAAGGGTTTCTTAAAATCTGGTAGAGCTGTAAGAGATATTAACGCAGGTAAGAAAGCAGATCCACGACCTAGTTTATTTGGTACTACACCAGATACTCAGAAAGCTTTACCTCCTATTAAAGAGAACAAAATACCAAAACAACCTTCCCCTATTGAAGTAGAAGCTCCTATTACAACTAATAAAGAAGGAACACCAGTAGTTGATAAAACTGAACTAGCTAATAGAAGAGCAGCAGCTAAACCATTTAGAGGTGAATCTACAAAAGCTAAAACACGTAGAACTATACAAAGAAAGAAAACACCAAAACTAGAAAAGCCTACAACTGAATTTGATGCACAGCAAAAGTTAAATACCTTAGAGCAAGGTATAGCTAATCAAAGAAAAGCAGCAGAGGAGTATTTAAAACTACATCCTGGTGATACTAGGGGTGCTGCTGAGATATTTAATAAAGGTACTACAGGAGAACTTTATAACTCTACTGAAGAAGCTATTGAAGCTTTTGTTGGAAATATTAAAGCCTATAGAACACCTAATAAGAAAACATTAGGTGCAGAGATGTTGAAAGCAGCAAAGGTAATGTCAACTGTTGTTGGTGAAGAGCAGTCTGTACTGTGGGAGCGCTTCATGCTCTATGCAGAATTAGAAGATATATCACAGAATATTATCGATAAATTCCATATGGTAACTGCTGGTGTCTCAATGATTGAGGAGACAACTAACGCAGTCTTAAGAGAGGCATCTAACTTAAATAAATACTTTGGTGTAGAAAGAGGTATAGTTGAAAACTCTTTAGCAGATGCCGCTAATCAAGCAATGATTGACGGTAAGTTAGTAACTAAGCAAGAAGCAATGGATAGGTTTGTCCTTGCTTGGCGTAATTTCGATCAAATGTTAAGTGCTACTGAGCGTACTTTCTACGCTGCAGGTAATTTATTAAGTTTAATGAAAGATGAAATGAGGATTAAAGTGGCTGGTGGTAAGACTTCCTCAATCTTTAATGAACTTAATAAAGAATTATTTGAACGTTTTGGTACTGAAGAAGATATAACAAAAGCTTTTACAGAAAACTTACAAAAGGCAGATAAACAATTAGGAGAAAAACTTAACCCTACCTTTAAAAAATTACTTAATGGTGAAAAGTTAAACCAAGAAGAGCTACAAGGATTTCAAATGTTTGTAGATAAGGTAAGGAGAACTAATGGAGATATAACGAAGCTTAAGGAAGTAGAGCTAGGTGGAGACGCTATTTTAGCAAGACTTCAGACTCAAAACCCATTGAGTACAATGCATGCTCCTTTTAACCTTCCGTTACAAGGTCTTGCAGATATGAATTTCCAGCTATTTAGCAGAATGTGGGTAATGGCTGGAGACAGTACTTTTAGTAAGTGGATTCTAAAAGATAATCCTAGAGCTGCTGAAAGCTGGAAGGAGTTCTTATGGGCTAGGGATACAATGCTGGTTGGACGTTATTCATTCAACCAAGGACTTCAAGACTCTTTTTATAGATTCTTATTAGGTAAAAATATAGCTGATGCAGGTCAGATGTCTAACAGGGCTTATAAAATATCTCAAGGTGGAGTAGTAAGAGAGCAAGCTATACTGGATGATCTAGCCTCTACAAAAATTAATATACCACTAGTCAACTGGGTGCTTGATAAGAATAATATGAATAAGAAGGCTTTTGAATTACTTAATAACACAAGAGTAGGGATGAAAGTATTCCATGACTACGCCATTCCTGGTGAAGCTTGGGATTTAAGAAGTGGTATTGGTAAAACTTTAGGTGCTTCTACATCAGCTATTAGAGGACTTACTGGCTTAGGTACTAAGAGTTATTATCCTGGTGGTCAAGAAGTTAACATGACACTTTGGGGTCAGTTATTTGCAGCAGGAGATGAAATGATTTCTTCTATGTATGCAAACTCTTCAGTACAAGCAAGGGTAACTCAAAATGTAAGAGATATGCTTTCTCAGAAACTAGCAAAAGGAGATATACGCCTTGAAGATGTACCAATGGAAGGAAGTATTTCATTCAAGAAAGAGCTGGTAAAAGAAATGAAAGCTATGTATAAAACAGGTCAAATTTCAGATGTTAAAGCAGGTTATAACAATCAAACTATTGGTAAGGCAATAATAGATGATCAAATCCATGAACTTACTCAGATAGCTAACCGTACTGAAGAATTAAAAGGAATCAGAGCAGACGCTCAGAAGATGATTCAGCTAATGACTAAGAGTGAGAATCAGTATCTCAGATGGTTTGGTAGAGAAATAGCTCCTATTACTGTGTCACCTCTAAATGAAATGAAGAAGATCATTAAGATCTCTGCTGGCGGTGAGATGCTTCAGTTTAGTGGTGATATGGCACTAACTGCAGCCAAGAAATTGGAGTGGGATAAAACGCTTAGTAATTTAAGACCTTTAAATATACCAGTAATAGGTAAAGAGCTTGATAAATATGCACCTCAGTGGGCTGATAAACTCAAGAATTTCCAAAGTAAATATACACATAAAGATCCTAAAATTAGAGCTTCAGCGCAAACAGCTTTAGCTTGGTCTGTATCACTTAACGCAGCCATATTCGCACTAACTCTAGATGGAGAGCAGGAGATAACAGGTAACAAGTTCCACACTTATAAATCAGATAGATTCCACAAGAAATCTTATATGTGGACCGTTGGTGGTGTAGACATTCCTTATCGTTATTTAGGTCTTCTAGGTTCCACTATTGCTCTCCATGCAAATATGAGAGATGCTGCTCAGTTTGGAAGTAGTAGAGCAGATGCAAACGTAATGACAATGGCAATGATAATGACAGCTAATACGCTATTAGATACACCACAGTCACAAGGTTTCCAGCAGACTAATAGAATTTTAGACGCTATGGCCAATGGTGATCCTTTCCCAGCACAGAAATTGATTTCAAAGGCTATAGAAAAAGCTTCTAGCCCTCATATGACTGCTAGAAGACAGATAATACAAGGATTCTTACCTGACATATCTTCAAGACCAGAGGCTAGATTTGGTAAAGGATGGAAAGAAAAGGGTAAATTATCTGATGCTATAGGTAGTGAGCTTAACCCTTTCACTGCTACAGGTAATTTAGTTTATAGATCTCAAGAGCACGATATCTTAGGTTTAATAGCTAATTTAGTGTTACCTATAGCTAATGGTGTATTTGAAGGTGAAGGCACGGTAAATGAAGCAGATAGTTATTACAAGAGTAGACAAGCTATTTGGTATGGAGTACCAGGGGAACCTTTCCAATCAGAATATACAGGTGCTGCAATGCCTTTAAAAACAGTATTAGGTAGAAACTGGACTTTCCCAAATAAACTTAATGATCCTGTTAATGCAGCTATTAGTTTATATCTAATAAAAGGTGCTGATCATAAGTTATACTCTTCTAAATCATATGGAAACCTTCTAATAAACGACAGGGTATTAAATAACTTTAATCATTACTTACAGAATGAATACCAAGAATATAGTTTAGATGGTAAAACCTTACTAACTGGTACGCACTCTATGTTCTTAGAAACAATAAAAAGTCCTTATTTCCAAGCAGAAAGTAAAGATCCTACTTCCCCTTATAAGATGCCAACACCAGCAATGCCTTGGTTCTTAATGCCTATATTCAAAGGAGCATTGAAGCCAGATGTTGATTGGAATCGTGCAGATAATCCAAAAAGACGTTTATTACAGAATAGAAGAGATACAATATTAAAAGGTGCTAAGGAATCTTGGTTCTTACAGAGCATTAAACATTACGACGGTGAATTAACTTTGAAGTTCCCCATGCCTCAAGAAATGGTTAAAAGAATCCAACTAAATAGAACTCAACTAGATTTTGACTAATGGCTTATTCATCTAGGACTTATACTCCAGGATCTTCCACAACTACTTTTGCTCTTACTACTTCTGGTGGAGATCCTATTGGATATATAAGAGAATCTGATATTGCTGTAAAAGTAAACGGTAGTGTTGTAGCTGCTAATACTTATTCATTCTCAGGTACAAAGACTGTTGAGCAGCCAAGTGGAGGAAATATTGTACTTAATTCAGGTGTAACTGGAACTGTACTATTAGCAAGGACTACAGCTTTCCAAGATGCTACTGTTGTTTATACTGCTGGTTCTACCCTTACATCTACTGACTTAAATAATGCAGATAACCAGATTAGATTCAGTCTTCAAGAGTTTGCTGATGATTACTCATCTCTACTAGGTACTGGAGGAAATCTAACTGACTTAGCTTCCTTTATTGGTGGTTCTGATTCTTGGGTTAGTAACGACGCTAAAGCAGCTACTACAAGTGCTATTGATGGTCAAATAGATACTAAAACAGCAGCAAAAGTTAAAGACGACATAATAGCTACAGCTCCAGTATCCATAGCAGATGACAGCCCTAGTAGTGGAAAGATTACTATTTCTGTTGATGCTGAGTTAACAGAGCTAGCCACCATGAGCACAGGTACTGCTCAGGCTTTAGCAGATTTAACAGGCACAGAAGTACAAATATTAGATGGAGCTACTCTTACAACTACTGAACTGAACTATGTAGATGGTGTTACCTCTGCTGTTCAGACTCAGATAGATGGTAAGCAAGATTCTGATGCTCAACTCACAGAGTTAGCAACAATGGGTTCCACAACTGCTGAAGCTTTAGCAGATTTAACCCAAGCAGAAGTACAGATACTGGATGGAGCTACGGTTTCTACAGCAGAATTAAACATTTTAGATGGAGTTACATCCACAGCAACAGAATTAAACATCCTTGACGGTGTAACCTCTACTACTGCTGAGTTAAATATTCTTGATGGGGTTACTGCTACTACAGCAGAATTAAATTATGTAGATGGAGTAACTTCTAACGCTCAAACTCAGTTAGATGCTAAACAGCCTCTTGATGCAGATCTAACCACTCTTGCTGGAATGCAGGGTGCTACTGCTTCAATACTTGCAGGTGGTACAGCCCTTACTTCAACCCTAACTGAGCTTAACCAGATTGATGGTAAGACTATTGGAGAGACTTCTCTTACTACTAACAGCAACACAGCGATACCAACTTCTAAAGCAGTAGCTGATCACGTATCTGGATCTGTAACAGCACTTGGTGGTTTCGTAGCTATAGCAACTGAAGCAGCTTTCCCAGCTACAGCTTCAATGCCCGCCTCTGGTGTAGTAGTCAGTATTAGTGATGCTGGAGGAGTGGTCGTTAATGGTTCAGGTGCATCAACCACTGGTAGGACTACTGATGGTTCACCTGCAACTGTAACTATTAACAGCTTCCCTAGTTCTCTATACAGTGAGACACTAGCTGCTGGAGTAGGTCTACAAGTACTCTCTACAGGATCAAGTAATACTTATACTTACCATAAAGTACTAGCTGCTGAAACTGATGTTAAACAGTTATCAGATGATATAAACGACTTTAACGCTAGATACCGTACAGATACTAGCGACCCAGGAAGTAATAACGACGAAGGTGACCTCTTCTTTAACAAGACCTCTAACACCATGAAGGTGTATGACGGTTCAGCTTGGGGAGAGGTTACATCAACTGGAGACTTTAAGTTCCTATTCCTATGTCCTACAGGTGGCTCAGGTGCTCCAACTATTGATGGTTCTGTTGATACCTATGACTTAAGAGAAACAAGTAACTCAGGTACAGGAGCTAGTGTTACCAATGCTGCTCAACTTATCGTATCGGTAAACGGAGTTATCCAACAACCAAATGCAGGTACATCCACTTCAGGCTTAGATGGCTTTGTAATGACTGATGCGAACACTATTAAGTTCGCTGCAAATCTACCTAACGGTGCTGATGTATTTGTCATACAAGTTGGTTCAGCCGTAACCCTTAACGCTCCAGCTAATAACACAGTCTCTACTGATGTACTTCAGAACTTAGCAGTTACAAATGGCAAGATAGCTGATGATACTATTGCAGAAGTTAAATTAGATATACATAACGCTCCTTCAGGTACAGATAAATACCTTAAGTACACATCTAACGGTATGGAGTGGGCCACAGTAGCCCAATACACAACTCCTTTAACCACTAGAGGGGATATATTATTTAGAGATGCTTCAGGAGATCAAAGATTAGCTAAAGGAACTGATGGACAATTCTTAAAGATTGGAGCTAATGATCCTGTATGGGCTGATGCAGCTTCAACAACAGCAGATGGTTGTCTGTATGAAAACGATCAGTCGATTACTAACAACTACACGATAGCGGCAGGAAAAGGAGCGCATTCCGTTGGTCCTCTTGCCATTAGTGCAACACTAACTATTAACGGAACCTTAGTTATAAGCTAGAATCAAACTATGGCACTCACGTTAAACGGAAACACAAATGTAATTACTGGTTTAGCCGTAGGTGGCTTACCAGATGGAATAGTAGATACAGATATGATAGCTGCTGAAGCAGTAACTAATGTAAAGCAGGGTCCAGGTTCAGTTATCCAAGTAGTAAGATCAACTGCTTCTCAATCTCAAGGCAGAACTAGCCATAATACCACAACGTTTAATAGTGGTGGATTGTCTTGTCCTTTCACACCAA
>Ga0208158_1000103_pt1 | contig 38450 bp, 66 predicted proteins | sample 8_EtaG_FD_184081 | JGI IMG/M metagenome (GOLD analysis project Ga0208158, IMG submission 184081) | Marine viral communities from the Subarctic Pacific Ocean - 8_ETSP_OMZ_AT15162 metaG (SPAdes) (version 2) | ecosystem: Environmental > Aquatic > Marine > Oceanic | place: Pacific Ocean | collected...
CATGGGAAGAAGATATTGCGTTGGAGGAAAATTTTTACTTTGAAGAAGAAGTAGCATGGGAAGAAGATTTTTACTTTGAAGAAGAATTTGATATGGAAGAATATATGACAATGGACTTTGAAGACCAGTGGGTAGAAATGGAAGATATGGTATTTGAAGATGAGTTTATAGAAACAGCAATGGTCATGACAGAGTTTGATGATATGTACATGGAGAATTTTGAAGAGTTTGAAGAGTTTGAAGATGCATGGGAAATGGAACCGGAGATGACGGAGATGGATACGTTCTTTACGGAAATGTCCGATGAGGAATGGGAAGAGTTTGAAGAAATGTCCGAAGATGAATTTACGGAATTTCTGGAAGAAGAGTTTCCGGAAGAATTTGTAGAAATGCAGGAAGAAATGGAAGAATCTAATACAGTAATGGAAGAACCAGAAATGGACGAAGAAATGGAAGTTGCTTCTAATGAAGAAAATGATATGATGACTGACGAGCCAGAGCCGGAAATGGACGAACCAGAAAACGAGGAGGTTCAAAATGAAGAAGATACTAAATCTACTGAGGAGCCTAAAGAAAATGTGGAAGAAGAGTCAGAAAACGAAGACAGCCCATCAGAGGTTGCTGCGGATGAAGAAAAGGAATCCGATAGCGAAGCTGTTGCGGATGCCGAAGTTCAAGCAGATGGTGATTCCAAGCAGAAAGCTATACAAAAGGCAGAAGTCAAAGGAAATAGAAAGATCAGTATAGATCAAATTAAGGTTAATAAAGTCAATGTTGAAAAAGTAACACTGTTCTCGGACCAAGGATCTTTAGACGTCTATGAAACGGTCGCTTTTTACCAGCCGGAGCAAATCTACACCAACGTAGATACGTCTTTCTTTGACCAAATAGATATGGTAGAGTATAACAAACAAATTTACCAGAATGTAAGTCTGGCGTCCTACGTGGACAATGATCCGGTGGAAGTCCACCGCAAAAACATGGAACGAATTAACATGGAAAAACAACGATTATTAATTGAACTACGACAACTGAAAGGCCAACAATGAAGATAGTAGAAAAACTTAGCACCTATGCCGCACTGATCGGCGTTATTGGAGCAATCGGAGGAGGCTTTTACACATGGGGCCAATTTAACACAAGACTTGATGCAATGGAAAATTCACCCTCTGTCAATCTAAAACCACTGCATGAAAAAGACAAGGAACTGGAAAAACAGTTTGATGATGTACTGTTGTATGCCAACGAATACAAGGTGGATCTTATTGACCGCATAGCCGCGGTGGAGGAAAAGATCAAGCCGCAAGATTTATCCGGTCTTCTTAAATCAATACAAGAGATACGGGAAAAAGTGGCAGGATTACCCAAACCCGCTAATTTAAAACCTATTCTTGAAAAACTTAAAATGTTAGAAGAATACGGTTGGGAATTAGAAGAAGATATTGAAGAGTTAAGCAAACAAACTGCAATTGTATCAAAAGAAAACGAACTACAAGATATATTGATACAAGAAATTAAAGAAGCAAATAGTAATCCTCTTGGTGGCTAATGGCTGATAGAATGGATTTAAGTGATAAGACTGCTATTTCTATGCCTATGCGTAATCTTATATCCATACTGGCAGCAGTTGGAATCGGAGTCTACGCCTTTTTTGGGATACAGGAGAGGCTCAATAATGTTGAGACCCGAAGCACGCTTATGGAAGCCGATCTCACAAAAAACACGGAATTTCGTATAAAATGGCCCCGCGGTGAAATGGGTCAATTGCCCGCAGATAATGAACAATATATGTTGTTGGAATTTCTTAGCGGTCAAACCGAGAACATACAAAAAGAAATGGAATCCATGATGTCAAATACTGTCAATATAGATTTTTTAAAAAAACAGGTAGCAAAATTACAAGACGACGTGGAAAAACTAAAAGATAAAGTTAGAAACAATGGAGGAGGACACTAAAATGTTAGTAATGAAAGTGATCGCTCTCTGCATGTTTGTCAACGGAAGTTTGGACGGACATATGCTAGTAGAGGGTAATAAAATAAGTAAATGCTTGAAAATTAAGAGGGAGGCTGAGAGGAATTTGGCTGATAATAGAGCTAATGTAATTCGTTATGAATGCGGATTTGTAACAGCAGAATTAAAAGAAGATGCTGAAGGTAATCTTAAAATATATAAAATAATTGAAGATAAGTACGGGCATTAATGGCTGAAGATAAAAATCTTTTAGATAAAATTCGCGAGACTGCAAGTTACTATGACAAAAAAGTAACTGACGCTATAAATTATGTTACACCACCACCTGTAAGAAAAATAATTGGAGGTATAGAAGCTCTTTTACCTTATCAAGATAGACCAGATGCAACAGCATTCATAAAAAATCCTTCTGTAAAGGAGGGATTAGAACTTTTAAAGGATACGGTAATTACAGGAGCAGAGTTAACTCCTTTAACTTATTTAGCATCTAGAGGTGTAACTTTACCGGGAAAGGTAGCACAAGAAGTGACATCGGGTATTAAACCAGTAGTAGCGGGTAGTAAAAAAGGAAAAGTTATACAAACTGGTGATGAAACAACTGAAGGGACTTTTAGATACAGAGGAAAAACTTATAATAAATCAGATGGTGTTCTTGTAGAGTTTCCTAATATAGATCCTAAAACAACAAGAACGGTCAACAGATCATGGACACCAAAAGAATCATATGGTAAACCAAAAGATCCACCTAGAGTAACTAAATTTACTAAGCAGTTAGATGAGTTAGAGCCAATAGTTAAAAAATTATTTCCAGATAAAAATTTACATACAATCAAAAAAAGTTTTATTATTGATGCTTTAGAAAAGAAAGGCTATACTAATATAGGCAGCTCTACTATTAAAAATTTAAAAGAAAGAATAATGAAAAGACCTCCAACTAAAGAAGAAATAAAAATATCAACATTTGTTGATGACACAGGAAGACCTGCTGAAGAATATGCTGTATCAACTTTAAAAGGTAAAGATTATGAGACAGCACAAAATTTTATTAATAATATATCAGCTTCTGGAAATCAAAAACCATTGTTAAGAAGACATTTATCTAGAATGATAACTCAAGCGCGTGCTCAAGGTGCTAATGATGCAGAAATTACAAAAATATTAAAAAACTACGATCAAAAAAAATTAAAAGAATTTTTTAAAATGGACGAGGAATTAAGAAAACTTAACAAGCAAGCAAGTGACTTGGGAATTAATCCTACAGTTGCAGGAAAACCTTATGCAATAAATATATCACATAAAAAACCAACCTCCTTAGATTGGAAAGGAGCTTTTGATCCAGACAATATGTTTTTTTCAGACAGTATAGGTAATACTATAAAACAACGATCTATTGAAAAACAAATAAAAAGTTTGCGTGAAGGAGTAAAAAAATTATCAACTTTATCAGAGAAAAAGGAATTTGCAAAAAAACCAATACTTGGATATAAAGATGACATACCAAGGAATATAAAAGAAGCTAGAGAAGCGTTAGAAAAAGAAAATTTAATTTCTAAATTTGATTCAACACAATATGGTAAAGCAGATCCAAACGACCCCTACTTTAAACAGGCAATGGCAGATAAGATTGTAAAAAGAATTATAGAAGGTAGGTTTAAAGATGGTGGAATAGTAGGAATCAACCATTTAATACGACCTCTAGTAAATTTTTAATCCCACAATTAAACGAGAATAAAGAAAACAGGTCTTGGGTAGGATAAACCATTACAAAACCTGTTTCCTGCACTGAGGCGTTAAAAAACAGTGTTTAAATGGATTTAGCCCTTTTTGATGTCAATTGTGCGTGGTTTTTCCGATTCTGGAATCTCACGGTGGTATTTTATACTTAACATGCCATCTTTTAGTTTTGCACCATCAACGACGATCTGTTTATGAAGCTGAAAACTTTTGGTAAAGCTTCGGTTCGAGATTCCTTTGTGAAAAAATTCTTCTGAATCTTTATCCTCTTTGCATCCATGAACACTTAAAGTGTTTTCTTTTACTTCGACCTTTAAATCCTTTTCAGCAAATCCCGCAACAGCGAATTCAATGACACCTTGGTCATCTTTTTCTTTTATATTGTAGGGTGGATAAGTTGATACTCTTCTGAAGTTATCAAAAAAGTCATTGTGAAAACCAAGAAAATGGTTACGTATAATATCTAGCTCGTTCATATTAACCTCCTATTAAAGCAAGATTACATGGACCCTTATGGCGTCCATAGATTATATATAAACTATATTAACCACTTTTTCAAGTCTTCTCCTAAAACTTTTGTTGCTAAATTAATCTTTCCGCGTAAATTCTTGACAATATACTCATCTATCGTGCCCTCTGATATAAGATCAATATAAGTTACTTTCTTTGTTTGGCTGATACGGTGTGCTCTATCTTCTGATTGCAGTCTAATTTCTAAATCGTAACTATTGCTATAATATACAACAGTATGACTAGCAGTGAGAGTGAGACCATACCCTCCGGTTTTAGGATTGCCAACGAAAAATCGTAGATTGCTTTCTCGATCTTGGAAGCGACTAACAATATCTTGGCGGTCGCGATCAAGAGTATCGCCAAAGAAAGATTCCACGGCGTCCGCTCCATATCGTTCCGAAAGAATTTTTGTAATTTCTTTAATATCATGACGGTATACCGCCCAAATAATAACTTTTCCATCGACCTCCTCCAGTATATTTAATAGTTCTGTTATTCTATTATTTTTTAACGGTCGCACTTCGCCGTCGTCCGTTGCTAAATGACCGCATGTAATTTGATGCAGTCTAATTAATTGTGCCAGCGCACTAGCCGCCGTTGTTTGTGAACCTTGCAATTCTGTCAACGCATGTTTCTTCATTTCAGTGTATGCTTTTAGTTGTTCGGGTGTTAAAGATATGGTACGTTTCATATAAACTTTATCCGGTAAATCTAAACAATCTTCTTTCAATACACGGTACGAAAACTTTTCTAGCTTAGAATTAAGTTCATCTAGTCGTATATATCCTGTAACTAATTTAAAACTATGACTGCCTACATTACGATCAACCATCATTGCGTAACGATTTTTAAACGTGTAGTACGAAGAAAAATCCAAGTAATACGGATCTAAAAAATAGCACTGTGTATATAAATCTAATGGACTTTTTGTCACTGGCGAGCCTGTCAGTATTCGTCTATACTTCGCATAGTCTCGTAGTTTCAAAACGTTTTTGGTTCTTGACGCTGTGGGTGATTTTATGGTTGTTGATTCGTCAATTGCCATTAATGCAGAATGTGAAAGTAGAAATTTTTCGGCTATTCTTAGCCCTTTTTTCGTACTAAAGGCTTCTATATTCATTAAAAATATAACTAATTCTTCTTCGTGTTTAAATAACTTTCTATTTTCCGCGTCCTGTTTTTTTGTTTGCGAGGGCGACCATGTCACTACATTATACAAAACATGTTCTGGCATGTGTATAGGTATTTCTTGTCTCTCCCAATTACGATAGACACCTTTGGGTGCAATAATTAATGCCGCATTAATTTTACCTTTATCATAGAGCATGGCAATATTATCAACCAATACTTTGGATTTACCTGTACCCATTTCCATAAATAGAGCATAGTTTTCTTTGTTGTAGCTTGCTCCCAACGCATGTAACTGATGCTCGTATGGCTCTGTTTTAAATTTATAATCCATAATGTCGTCCTTCTTTAATTCTTATTTTGTAAATAACACTTGCCAAAAGTATTGTCAACCGTTATAGCCATTTGAAAGGAGAAAGAATGGTTAAAATAACAGATATAAAATATTTAGCGAGTTCTTCAAAAGAAAAAGAAGTTATAACAGAAGAAAAAGGAATAGTATATGTTGTCCAAGAGGTAACAGGTAGAAATATTTTGAGCGCCGAAAAATTTGGTAAGCTAGAATTATTATTACCGGAAGGCTCTCAATTGGTTTTGAGTGCCGGACCAACGGTGAAAAGATTAACATATAGATTAAGAAAATTTAATGATAACGATTATTTATTGTTAATGGGAGACCCGGTGGCTATTGGTATCGCGTGCGCTGTTGCTGCGACAAATAACCGCGGGCAATTTAAATGCTTGAAATGGGATAGAAGAGAGTATAAATACTATCCTGTAGAAGTTAACTTATACGAGAGAGGAGAAATTGATGAATAACTTACTCGACGAAATGGAGAGTGATGTAACAACGCCTACGATCGGTGACAATTCCTTAAAAGAAATGGCTGATTTGTGCGCGGAACAAGCGTCGCTTCAAGAAGAAATGAGACAGTTAGAAGAACAGTTAAAAGCAAAAGCAAAATCTGTTCGTAAATTGTCACAAGAAATAATTCCGGCAAAGATGTCAGAATTAGGATTAGAAAGTTTAACATTAAAAGATGGTTCATCTGTAAAGGTGAAACAATTAGTGCAAGCTTCTATTCCTGTGAGATATCGTGAGGACGCTTTTAAATGGCTCCGCGATAATGGACATGGCGACTTGATTAAAAACCAAGTGTCTGCTACGTTCGGTAAAGGTGAAGATTTATCTGCAAATGAATTTATTGACAAGATAGCTTCATTAGGTTATGAGCCTACACAGAAGGTCTGGGTGGAACCTATGACTCTCAAAGCGTTTGTTCGAGAACAAATCACTGAGGGAAATGAGTTACCGATGGACACGTTCGGAGTCTTTGTTGGCGCCGAAACAAAAATAAGTAAAACGTAAAAGGAGAAACATTATGGCAAACGCTAATGTTGCAAAAAAAGAAAGTCAATTACCTGCACTAAGTCTAGATACAATGGAAGGGGACGCACACAGCGGCCTTGAAAATATTTCACAAGATGACTTAGCGACACCAAGACTAAAAGTCTTGATGCAGTTATCACCAGAACTAGAAGACCTAGAAGGCGCTAAAGCCGGAATGATCTATAATACAGTGACAAATGAACTGTATGATGGAGCAGCAGGTATTCGTGTTCTACCATGTGCGTATCAACGTCAATACGTTGAGTGGGCTGACAGAGGACAAGGATCGGGTGCACCGATTAATGTCTTTGATGCTTCAAGTGACATCTTGACAAAAACAACACGCGACGACAATAACAAAGATCGTTTAGAAAACGGTAACTATGTTGAAACGTGTGGCAACCACTATGTACTACTTGTTGGTGACAATGGAGATGCAACTCCGGCGCTACTTACAATGAAAGCTACACAGCTTAAAAAAAGTAGAAAGTGGAACTCTATGTTACTTAATCTCAAATTAAACGGTAAGAATGGACTATTTACTCCACCATCTTACAGTCACTACTATCGCCTCAAAACGACAAAAGAGGGCAACGATAAGGGTAACTGGTATGGTTGGGAAGTTAGTAGAGAGTCTCAACTTGAGGACGCTAACCTTTATAATGTCGCTAAAAGCTTTGCTGAAAGCGTGAATAAAGGAGAAGTTAAAGTCAAGTATGAGGAAGAATCTTCTACTGATCAAAAAGTTCCGTTTTAACTAAACACGGGGCGGGCTTGTCCGCCCCTTTTTAATTATGAGAGAATATGGACGAGAGAGTAAAAAAATTTAAGAGTATATTTTATGGATTAGACCGTGCGTATGGTCAATATAAAAGTGATGGACAATCGGTAAATGGAAAAGCCGGTGGTCAAGCGTATATATTAAAGAAACCAGTTGTTGATCAATTATGGATTGATCATTTAGATAAGAAAGAACCAAGTCTTGGTATTATACCAATACGAGATGATTCAACATGTATATGGGGCTGTATTGATATTGATACATATCCTTTAGTTCATAAAAATATTGTAAGAAAAATAAGAGATTTAGAATTACCTTTGGTTATGTGTAAATCAAAGAGTGGTGGTGCACACGTATTTTTATTTTTAAAAGAACCCGTGCAAGCGAAGTTGGTTCGTGATAAACTACAAGAATGGGCAGGAGAATTAGGTTATGCAAATTGTGAAATATTTCCAAAACAAATTGAGATACAAGCGGATCGTGGAGACACTGGAAACTTTCTTAATCTTCCCTATTTCGGTGGTGATGATTCTATGCGTCATGGCTTTAGCGATGATGGTAGTGGGGCTAGTCTGGACGTTTTCTTTTCTTTATATGATACTTATTGTACGACCGAAAAAGATTTAAAAGAATTTAAAGTTAAACGAAAAGAGATACCAGAATTAAATGATGGTCCACCTTGTCTATCAACATTAATGTCACAAGGAATACCGCCGGGTGGAAGAGATAATACTTTATATCAATACGCAGTATACGCAAAAAAGAAATGGCCGGATGATTGGTCAGCAAAGATAGAAGAATTTAATCACAAGTATATGGAAACACCGTTGCCGGCACAGCAAGTATTAAAAACAATAAGACAGCATGAGAAAAAAGATTATAAATATAAATGTAAAGATCAACCTATGTGCGCTGTGTGTTCTTTAAATATATGTAAAGGAAAACAATATGGTATAGGTAATTCTTTTGATCATCAAGTGAGTGACTTAACAAAATTTGAAAGTGATGAATCAATTTGGTTTTTAAATATTAATGGACGAAGACTTAAATTAAATACGGATCAGTTATATGATCAACATAAATTTCGAAAAGCATGTTTAAATGAAATTAATGAAATGCCTAATATGATGAGACCTAATGATTGGGATAGTCGTATACAAGTATTATTACAAGATTTTGAAGTTATAAAAATGCCTACAGAGATTACAAAGACAGGTAGATTTGAAAATTTACTTTCTCATTTTTTAGAGGATCAAGGAGAAGCGGAACATATAGATGAAATAGATATGGGAAAAGCTTTATTTGAGGAAAAAGAATATGAAGAGAAAGATGGTAAAGTTAGAAAAGAAACCGCTTATTTTAAATCAGAATGGTTACAAAAGTTTTTAAAGAAAAATGATTTTAAAGATTTTAATACTACAGAAATGACAGCGCATATTCGAAACAAGTTAGGTGGAGGAGATATAAGACGTAAGGTAAAAGGTAAAACAGCATATCTTTGGTATGTACCTTGGACGAAGAAAAATAATGAAGAATATAAAACACCGGACATGGGAGAGGATACACCGTTTTGAGAAACATTATTTTTGGACCACCGGGCACAGGTAAGACAACGCACTTACTACGTATAGTAGAAAAAGAGTTGCGTGAAAATAAAGTTAATCCTAATAAGATTGCGTATCTTGCTTTTACTAATCAAGCGGCTGATGAAGCTTTATCACGAGCTATTTCACAATTAAATTATAATACAAAAGATTTTATGAACTTTCGTACACTGCACAGTTTAGCATACAGAGAGTTACATTTAAAAGAAGAAAACATAATGAGTGATAATGATTATAATTTTTTATCAAATAAATTACAGATAAAATTAAGTAATCCCAATAAAAATGTGAAAGCATATGGTACGAGTTTTCCCGATGATGTATTCATGCAAGTAATTGATGGAGCAAAAGTGAGAGGACTTACGACAGAAAACTTTTTTAATGATCCTAGCATAGGACATTTGCCGGGCGGTATTTTAAAATTAAAATACATTGATGAAGCATTAATTAAATACAAACGATCAAGAAACAAATACGACATGACAGACATGATTGTTGATTTTAATCAAAAACATTATGACACTATGCCAAATTTTGATGTGGTGATTATTGATGAAGCACAAGATTTAAGTTGGCTACAATGGAAAATGGTAGAGCGCATTGTAACGAATGCAAAGCGTGTCTATGTAGCGGGTGATGATGATCAAGCAATTTATCGTTGGGCGGGTGCAAGACCAGAATACTTAATGAATATGGAAGGAACACGAACCATATTAAATGAATCATATCGCCTGTCAAAATTAATTCATGAAAAGGCTGATAAACTTATCAAGCGTGTACAAGATAGAGTAGATAAAGAATGGACAGCACGGGATGAAAAGGGACAAGTAAATATTTATCCTGTTGAACAATTACAAAAAATGAAAGAAGGTAATTGGCTTATTCTTGCAAGAGACAGATATCGTTTAGATACATTAGAAGAAGATTTACGAATTTATGGTTATTATTTTTCGCGAGGAGATAGAACATCTATTAACAAGCGCGTACAAGACGCTGTTCTTGCGTGGGAAGATGTACGCAAAGGAAAGTCACTTAATATAAAAAGAGTTAAATCATTTTATAATTATATTAAAACAGGTACAGGCGTTGCAAAAGAACACAAAGCGATGAAGAATGTTGATAAAGAAAAGTTATTTACTTTTGATACATTAACAGCGGACTATGGATTGAAAGTCGATAAAGAATTGCCTTGGTTTAAGGCTCTAGAAAATATTGAGCCTCAGAAAAAAACATATGTCCGTATGTGTTTACGTCGTAAAGAAAACATTAGACGCGAACCACGGATCAAACTATCAACGATACATGGATCAAAAGGTGGCGAAGCAGACAATGTTATGTTATTGACTGATTTGTCTCGTAAGACGGATGCAGAGTATTGGCGAAAACGAGATGAAGAAAGACGTGTGTTCTATGTGGGAATGACGCGTGCAAGAAACACTTTGAACATTGTGAGGTCACAATCGGATAGAGAATTTACGGAGGCTTTTTAATGCCCTTTAATATAGATACAGCGTTAAAACAATTAGACGTAACACAAAAGCAAGTACAGAAAATAAAAAACGAACTACCTAAACTGAAACGTGAAAATGTGGAACAGTCTTTAAAAATTTTAAAAATTGATTTGCAGTTGTTGCGTCAAGATTTACAATTTATAAAACAAGAACAGGAGAAAAATGGACAGTAGAGAATATTTAGAAAAAACTCTTAAAGTAATAAGAGGACCAAGAGAAAGAGATTATGGCGATAAGTACATGAACCATGTTAACATTTCTAAGTTATGGAGTGATTATTTAAGTTACGAAATATCTCCTCACGATGTGGCTATATGTATGTTGCTTGTTAAAATAGCAAGATTAAAGCATAGACCAACAGAAGATTGTTATGTAGACATTGCGGGATATGCGGCCATTGCCGGAGAAATTGAAGATACAACGCAAGAACTATTAAATAAGGAAAACTAGTGACACAGATACCTTTATTTCAACCACCAAGTGAATGGACTCCTCCGGAGGATATACCTAATTTATCCGATGCTAAAGAAATTGCTGTCGATTTAGAAACATATGATCCAGATTTAAAAACAAAAGGTCCGGGTTGGGCTATTGATAATGGGTATGTGGCCGGTGTTGCGATTGCAGTAGAAGGTTGGAAAGGGTATTTTCCTATACGTCATGAGGGCGGTGGTAATTTTGATGAAGCTATATTTAAACGACAATTACAAAAGATTATGGATTTGCCTTGTGATAAAATTTTTCACAATGCCAGTTATGATGTGGGATGGTTACGTTGGTGGGGAGTAGAAGTAAAAGGAAAAATTATTGATACACTGATTGCCGCTCCACTAATAGATGAAAATAGATTTCGGTATTCACTAAACGAGTTAGGTAAAGATTATTTAAAAGATACAAAATCAGAAGCCTTGCTGTACGAAGCCGCAAGAGAATGGGGTGTTGATGCAAAAGGAGAAATGTATAAGCTACCGGCTATGTATGTTGGTCCTTATGCGGAGCAAGACGCGGATCTTACACTAAGACTATGGCAATACTTTAAAGTAGAATTAATCAAGCAAGAATTATCAAGTATATTTGATTTAGAGACAAGATTATTTCCTTGCCTGTTAGATATGAAAACAAAAGGAGTGCGTGTTGATCTAAGTAAGGCCGAAAAAATAAAAAAGAATTTACAAAAACAAGAAGATAAAATCTTATTACAAGTTAAAAAAGACACTGGTGTTGATGTGGATGTATGGGCGGCGGTAAGTGTAGCCAAAGCATTTGATAAATTAAATATCAAATATGAACGTACACCAAAATCCGGGCAACCAAAGTTTGATAAAAACTTTTTAGTTACACACAAACATCCCTTGGCTAAAATGATTGTCACGGCAAGAGAATTTAATAAAGCTCGTACAACTTTTATTGACACAATTCTTACACACTCTTACCACAGTAGAATTCACGCCGATATTAATCAAATGCGTGGTGAAACAGGAGGAACTGTAACAGGAAGATTTAGTTATGCTAATCCAAACCTACAGCAAATTCCTGCGCGCAATAAAGATATCGGGCCGTTGATACGATCAATCTTCGTCCCAGACGAAGGTTGCAAGTGGGGTAGTTTCGACTACTCTCAGCAAGAGCCACGTGTTCTTGTGCACTTTGCCGCCTTGACCGGTGGCGGCTTGAAGGGCGCCGACGAGGTTATTGAATCTTATAAAACAAAAGATCCAGACTTTCATCAAGCCGTTGCCGACATGGCGGGCATAGACCGCCGTACTGCCAAGACCATTAATCTTGGTATGATGTATGGTATGGGAAAAGGAAAACTATCGAGCGAGTTAGGTTTAGATAGAGATGAGACAGAAGATTTATTTGCTCGTTTTCATGCGAACGTACCCTTTGTCAAACAGCTAATGGAACAGGCAACACGGAAAGCGGAGAACGTAGGTTTCCTTCGTACACTACTTGGCCGTAAATGTCGTTTTGATAAATGGGAACCGCGAGCCTTTGGTATTCATAAACCTTTGCCATTGTGGGAGGCGGAAAAAGAATATGGACAAAATTTAAAACGTGCATGGACATACAAGGCATTAAATAGATTAATACAAGGCTCCAGTGCTGATATGACAAAAAAAGCAATGGTCGATTTATATGAAGAAGGAATAATATCGCATATACAGGTGCACGATGAACTAAATTGTTCGATTCAGAGCAAGGAACAAGCATCACGGATCAAGGAAGTGATGGAAAACACAGTGGAACTTAAAGTGCCATTGAAAGTAGACATGGAGATTGGACCATCATGGGGCGAGATACACAAAAAATAGGAGACATCAACGAACACAGGGCCGTCATTAAATTTTTAAAGGAAGGTTACTACGTTTTTAAAAACATATCCGTCAAAGGACCAATTGATATGGTTCTAGTACACGAAAAGACTGGAAATGTCCGTAAGATTGATGTAAAAACTAATAGCTACAGACAGTCATGGAAGCCCGGCACACGAATATGTCGACAACGGACCAAGGAACAAATTAAATTAGGTGTGGAATTGGAGTTTTTTGACAAGGATGAATAATGATAAAAATATGGTTTTTAATGGCATTAATGTCATATCCTAATGTGTCTGCCATTGCCTATAAAGGTTTTGGTGGTTATTTGGAAAAAGAAGAATGTGAAAACAGCAGAGTATTGGCGGAAAATAAAATTGCTGATTATGAATCGCGAAGAGGAAATACCGTGTATATAGAGACATTCTGCATGGAAATGGAAGCATTTAATAGTTCACTACAAAAAAATAAAGAAAAAATAATAGAAAAAGATGCTTAAAGAGCTTTGCGCAACACTGCTTGTGTTGTGCAATCCTATTTTAAACGGATTTGATTTTGACTACGCCAAAGATGACAAGGACCAATTTGTACAGGGAATTGCAGAATGCACTGTCACACATAATGCGGACAGTAATCCTTTTAATCGTGCTGTTATTGTATTAAGTGTAGGACAGGCTATCATAGAATCTAGTTGGGGAAATTCTCGATTTGCAAGAAAGGCCAATAATTTTTATGGTATTATACAAACAGATAAAACAGAGCCATATATAAAATCTTTACGTGGCATGGTTCTATTAAAAAAATATGGCAACAAATGTGAAAGCGTTGCTGATTATATAGAGTTGTTAAATACCAGTTTGTTTTTTAAAGAATACCGTGATTTACGAATGAAACAGGTTACACAGGGAGAGGTTGATGTATTCGCATTAGTTGATACGTTAGATTCTTACGCAAAAGACCCTTTATACAAGACAAAATTGAAAGATGTTATTCTTTCTCTTTTAAGAGATTATCCATTATTATTTAGAATGGATGAAGTTTTAGCCAACAAAAATCCTTGACATTTTTATAAAATCCCATATATATGGCCTCGTATGAATAAACATACCATATATAGGAGAAAGAAATGACCGACATAAAAAAATATAAATCTGTCGCGATCAATATAAATACGTACAAAAAGGCCAAGCCTATAGCAGAAAAAAATTATATGTCTATGGCATCTCTTTTACGCTATTTAATTGATAAAGAAGAAGAAGCACCAACACTAACCAACGGAGAGGATAACCATGTTAGACCCACAGATTAAACAGGCATTATATGTTGCTGTTTTAAATAAAATACAAGGAGAATTATCAGAACTTGAAGCTAAAGAAGTATTACTAACAAGTAATCCTACTTACATTACAAGTAAAGATCATGATCACGCAGATCACATTGAAGAATTAAAAAATATTATTCTAGCAAAAAATGGATTGAGTGATACGATTGCAAAAATGAGGGCGACCTATTTTTCACCATCTCCTAAAAAGGATGACAAAAAAAATAGTTAGTGGAGTCTCACGATTCCAACAAAAACATCCCCAGTCCGGGGAACTAGTTGACCGAGTTCGTGTTCATTACACGGACGGTTCAACGAAAGAATTTAACGTTGTTGAATGGGAAATGACATTGTCTGAGGGAAGACGATTATGGAAAGAGCATGAAAAAGAACTAATGCAGAACCCGGAAAATTTTGATGGTTAAAACAGAACAAAAAGAAATTGGTTTTGATATCTATCAACCGTTCGGGCCAAGCATTCTCAAAACCAAGTTACCCAACCTCTACGTTGACGCTCTCAACAAGCAAGCAGATAAAGTCTTAAAGGACAAAAAATTAAGTAAGGAAAGAGATTGGAGCCACAATCTCGCAGGGAATGTAAAAAAAGAAATTAGCATAGATCACATGGCTATTAAGACTTTTCCAGAGTTTCTTGCAACCATATCACAAGAATACGCGAAGAACGTTCTTCCCGACTATCTCCCAGAGGGGACGAAAGTTTCATTTCGTGTGTGGGCAGTCAGCCAAATAGCGGGTGATTTTAATCCGATGCATATTCACGACTCCAATTTATCGGGTGTATGTTTTCTCAAAGTTCCCCCCAACTATGAGGAAGAATATAAAAAAGAAGATCATCATCCTACGGCTGGCTGTCTAGAATTTTTAGGCTCCGTACCCAATCATTTTGCCCGTCACAGTTTCCTTGTAAAACCGGAAGTGGGCGATTTTTACTTATTTCCTAGTTGGCTTACACATCAAGTCTATCCTTTCAGAAGTGAAGGAGAGAGACGCTCTATGGCCTTTAATGTGCATTTTTCTATGGAAAATCCACTTAAAGGTGTCAATGTCTGAGGAAACAAAGTATGACAAACGAGCAAAAAATATTCGTTACAGGTTTGATAAAGAAGGATTTAAAAAGGCTAGGTGGGAACAGCTAGATCGCAAAGAAAAAGATTATTGGCGTGGTAGCGTACAACAGTGGGATCAAGATAGAAATGAGCAAAGCCGACTTAAAGAGAAAAGGACATAAGGGACGTAGAAAGATCGGTTCGAAGAAACGTAAGAACCGCCGCCGCCTCCGTTTAGGCCTTCGTATACGGCGGAAGCGTTAAGTAAAGCTAGGCTGAACACGTCAAACACTCCTCATCTTCATCATAATTTGTTACATATTTCTTTGGCGGTGAAACTGCTGTCTTATCATCGTTACATCTACACTGGGTTTTTTCTAATTTTTCTACTTTATCTGTCAAGTACACAATGATACTTTGCATTTCTTCTACCGTCATCTTTTTCTCCTTTTGGTTTATTTGGGGGTGAACTTTCCGTTATATACCTAAAGGGCCGTTGGGATCAAGATGTTTTATTTATGGGATAAATGTTCTCCTATGGCATAAATCATTATGGCAATGAGGGCCAATAGAATAATAACAACAACCAATCCTGTAAGTATAAGTATTTTCATTTCTTTTTTTTCTTTTTCTTTTCCCATCTCTCTAGGAACATCCAATTAATTCTTGGACCGTGATACCAAGCTTTACATTTACGTCCTAACCAATCTTTTGTCCAATACCACTGTGAATAAAACGGCATAAAGTCCTCCCATGTTCTTTTCTTTTTTATTTTCTTCTTTTTATCGCGTTCTCTTTTTTGCCGAACAGATTCCTTGTAACTCATATCTAATAGTTCCTGTTCCTTTTTCATGCGATCATAGAAGTCCTCAACCAAGCGCAGCCATCTCCGCACTCATAGCTGCTGCTCTATTCGGTGTTTGTTTTGCCCATTTACTGTCGAGCATTTCTATCGCCGCCGTCTGATAGTCCGGTCCTTCTTCTAAGGCTTTCAACATGTTCTTAAATTTCGATACACCTGTTTCTCCTAGTTGAAATACCATCTCTATAATGATCTCTTTTGCAAGGTCATCTAGTACCGGGCAGTCCTTTAAAAGCCTCTCAGCGCCTTCTATGGCGTTTTTTAAATCGTCTTTTAGGATATTCATGAGCATTTCTTCGGAATACTCCTTATCGTCCTCCCAGAAGTCCTCCACACATAAGTGCCCGACGCCCACGGTTCTCTTACCTAGGGTATCAAGATATACCTTGTTTCTGTAGCCTTCGTGTTTCTTAACCGATTGTAGTAGTCTGTCCATGTTCATGGTTTTTCTCCTTCCATACTTTTAATATTAATTTACAATCTTCAAGTAAGACAGCACCTTTTCTATTGTTAAATTCCCATGAGCAAAATACTATATTATCTTCCTGATAGGGTAAAGTTGGATCAATGCGGTCTATTGATATGTTTGTTTTTGTTCGTGAGGTTTTATGACCCTTTCCATTTGATTTTTTCATTGTAAGTTCAACTCCGGTATAAATACAAAAAGGTCCACCAAGAAGTTCCTTCTGTTTTTCCCACAGCTCCAGAAGATGATCCCTATCTCTTATACCATTATTAATGTGTAATTTCTTTTTTTGTTTTACAACATGATATGAATTTGGATCACATCTTCTCTTCAAATCATAAAAAAGGTCTTGAAAAAATCCTTTCTCAGATTGACGATATTTTGCATCCCAAACAGGTTTCATTTTTTTTATATAAGCTATTGATTCTTGACTCCTCATGGTGCCCCAAAAATTCGTTTCATACATTCTCCTTTTCTGTATAGATTGTATCAAGATAGGCAATGGATTTTACCCATCCTGTTGGTATCGCGATATGACGACCGCCGTCTTGTTCCGCGTCGTATTTTGAGTAGTCTGCCATAATGACCGTTCTTGTTTTATCATGGAACACGAGCCATCCCATGGAATGACATACAGCTAGTGGTTCTTTTTGCACGTCGGTAACAGAATGCCACCCGGTTTGCCCGTCTTTGGCATCGTACCACGAAACAAGGACCATGGGGTGTTTAATCATCTCTATCTATTCCCTTTCTGCATGTTTTCCTTGGCTTTTAAATATTGCAGATTATTTTCAACATGAAAACCACAAACATTTTTACCTTTTAATGGTACTATATGATCCACATGATAACCTTTAGGACAGCAAACATATATTTCTTTTATTGCTTCTAAATTGACCCAAGAGGGAGTGGCTTGTAGAATTCTTGCTCTTCTTTTGGCTTGAATAGCTGTAAAAATACCCCTGTTATTTTCTTTGTATCTTTTATGGATAGCTTTTATTTTCTCTGGATTTTTTTCTTTGTATTTTTTATTAATAGCATATATTTTTTCTTTATTAGCTTCGAGATAAGCTTTGTTTTTAGCATGTACCTCTTCCTTATTAGCTTTGTAAAATTCTCTATTATAAAACAATATTTCTTCTCGATGTTTTTCCCAATATTTTTTATTATAAGCTTTTAATTTCTCTGGATTATTTTTTCTTTTTTCTCTTTGATTATCATTTAGTCGTTGTCTATTGGCTTCTCGATACGCTTTTTGATAAACCTTTTGATAATCTTCTCTCATTTTATTCATGATCCTCTAGTTCTTCGTAAATTTCCATAACCCAATCTTTAAATTTACTCATTCTTTCTCCTAATTGTTATGATCGTGTACGGCATTAGCGCCGATGTTATGAAAAATCTCTTCTCTAAATTCTTCCACCTCTTTACGTAATTCTTTATCATCTACTTTTAATATTTCTACTAGTTTATTTGCTACGTAAAACAAATCTACTGTGTTATCGTGTATTGGTTTCATCTTAATCCTTTCTAGGTCTCCAAATAGAAGGGTGTGTACTCTCCCATGTGGGAACCCGCAATGTTATAGTCGAAAAATTCGACTGCTTCCTCATAGGTCATATTATCACGAACTGTGAGAATCTCCAATATTGATTCCATTTCATATACGACGCGTGTTCGCTCACCATCCCATATGACACCGGAAATCGCGGCATCGAACCCGTCAGCAAATAGCATGTTGGGTTCATCTTCGCCATACAACTCTTCTATGTCTTTGCGATTCATAGGTTCTTAATACCATGATTTTGGAACACGGACAATGGACAAATTGTCTCATTGGTTCCACCATTCTGGCTGACTTCTGCCTTTTTCCCATTTAGCAAAATATTCTTTTTCGCCTTTGTAGTAATTACGATACGCTGTTACATAGTTTTTGTCCTTGTATTCATCGGGCATACATTGAGGTGGTGTTGTCATATCACCGTCTGGTATATGCGCCATTAATTCAAAATTAATTATATTATCTAATACTCTAAAGGACTTATGTTCTTTCTTAAATCTGTATTGATATTCATTATTAATCCATAGCGCATTATCTAATGCCCAATTAAAGTTACCTAAAGTTTCAGACACCCATATTGTCATTGGATGATTAGGGTACGCTGATTTATATATTGGTTCAGCAAGTGGCGTTGTATCTGTTTCTTTTTCATACTTTCTAACAGCAGTTGATAACATTTGCGCTGATTCTAACAGCATTTTAGGTACGTGTTTATCGCACAACATTTCTGCTGATCCGTCTGGTGTCTTGTCTAAAAAAAATATGTTCATTCTAGTTCTCCTCCTTGATCAACGACATATTTTTCTACTGCCTCTGATATAATACCAAATGTATAGTCATCAAAACTATCACTATTTAGAGTGACAGTTTCTCCTTGTGGATTAGTAAGTTCTATTTTTACTTTCTCCCATATCCATCTATTAGTTTTCATATAATCCTTTCTAAGTGTTGAGCAGAAGGATTCTTTGACTACCTCCAACCTTTTCCCGACAAATCAACCTTTTAAGAAGATAACGGTACTTCAGTACCACCTCTTAGAATCTCAGTCATTTGACCATACTTTCTAAGAAATGTGCCTTACAACTTTGTTATTGTTGTTCAGCCATACTCAGTTACCATGCATGATAACTATTTAATTGGGACTATATATATATTAATGGGAATGTCAAGGACAAAATCACTTTGTATAGAAGTTTTTTTTTCAAAATAAAAAAAAATATTTTTTTATTCTCAAATATGACGTAACCACGTAACTTTACACGTAACCAACTGATAAATAACAATAAATACGTTACTTTTACCACGTAACCAGACGTAACCAGACGTAACCTTAGTATAGGATATATCCCATCAAAATAGATAAGATTTTTGAGATGAATTTAATATATTATATTATATAGTTCAAAAATAAAAAACTATACAGAAGTGAAAAAATGTACTAAACTAAAAATATGCCTAAAATTAGAAACGGTGAGCTTACACCGAAGCAAAGAGCTTTTGTTGAGATATTTGTCAAAGAAAATGGAAGACTAACACAAACAGAATGTGCAAAACAGGCGGGGTACTCTGAAAAGTCCGCTGTGTCACAAGCTTGTAACCTAAGAAATCCCAAGTATTTTCCAAAGGTTGTTATAGCTATTGAAAATCTTCAACGTGAGTATGCTGAAGCAAGTAAAATAGATTTTGTCAAACACGCAAGAGAACTGTCACGGTTGCGCGATACGGCTGTAACGAACGGACAAATGGGTCCCGCCGTAAATGCTGAATACCGTCGCGGTCAACTTGCGGGGTTCTATGTTGATAGAAAAGAGGTTGTAACAGCTTCTCTTGATAATATGTCACGCCCAGAGTTAGAAGCAAAATTGAAAGAAATACGCGATCATAATGTTATTAATGGCGAATCTATTGGTGTAGAGGTTAAAGAAATTACCGACATTACAAAAAACTTATTAGAAAAAGAAGAAGAAGAATAAGTAGAATAAGTTTCCAAAAAATAAAAATAAACATTAATACCCCACCTTATAACCACTTGTATAGTTCCGTGTCGCGTGATATCTGCAAGTAGGACTGCAATACCTCTCAAATTTGCCCATTTTTGACTCTTTGTTGCAACGAAAACATTTTCTTTTGACTAATTCCTCTTCTGCTCGTGGTTTTTTAATTGATTTGTAATACTCTGGCATTTGAAAATCATCACTCATACACGTCCTTTCTCTGCATTAATTCTTTTAATTTATTTTCCCACATAGTTCTATATACCATGTCATCTTGAATTGCATTAATAATTTTAATTAAATTATCGACGCGTCGCCAGAATAATTTTTCATTCATCTTCTACCTCTATATCAAAATAATCTTGAATATTTTCTTTTAAATGTACATAAGTTTCACATTCCGCGTCTTGCTCATTTTCACATTCAAAAGTAAGACAAAAATCTTTAATGTATTTTTTATCTGGTATTAATTTACATTTGTATTTAATCATAATTTTATTCCTCCAATGCTTTCTCTAAATACATCATAGCATTTCTAATATTTACTTTTAATGCTTCTTTATTATCATTTCTTTTTTTCTCTTTCATAATCATTTTCTTAAAAGCACGACGAACATATAAATCTGACATTTCAGAAACAGGAATATCTTCACCTTTACTTTTACTATGATAATGTACTTCTTCGGTCATAATTTCCTTTCTATAATTTTGCGTAAGACTTATCCGAATAACTCCGTCGCTTACGCTATTGTGTATGGAAGTGTAGAACGGACTTCTGATCAACCGAGTAAGGACTACACCTCATTGCCAACACATTTATTAACTTGGCATATTTTATACTCACGATGTTAATTCATCGAGACAGGTATATTTTTATAGCCGTTAGCCTGTATCGTCTCAGTCGATACTGAAATCTCTTTGTCGTTTCTGTTTCCAAAAACTTACAGACAATACTGATAACCTTCGAGACTTTTCATTGTCGGCAACCAAGTTAATAATATCCCATATAATCTCATGTAAAGTAAAAGTCAACAATAAAATAATTTATTTTTTATTTGACATTGGGATAACTCTCATGTATATAGGATAAATAGAAAGGATTGAAAATGAAAAAATTTTGGACTGATGAAAATATAGAAAGAGCAAAAAGATTGTGGCATACTCACACCGCGAGAGAAGTGGGGCGAATGTTTGACAAATCGAAAAATTCTGTGCTTGGCGCATTATACCGCGACAAAGTTAAAAACGGATATACACCACCGCCAAATTCTAAATATGCAATTAAAAAACCTAATTATCCAAATCATAGGTATTGACATTTAATTATTCCCATGTTAATAGGAGATATTAGAAAGGATTAAAAATGAAAGTAAAAGATTTATTAGACGTTCAAGAAGTTTTAGAAAAAAGAAAAACGCCTTGCGATATGCACAATGAAGAATTAAACCAACATTATTCAACATCTAAAGACGAACATATAAATATTTTAGATATGGATTTAATTCATTTAGTTAGATCATATTCAAAGTGTTTAGATATGGGTAAAGTAAGTAATGAAAATTTAATAGACCAAGAATTATCAAGAATTGAAAGTTGTATTAGAACAATTAAAACTCAAATTTATGATTGACTTATAATTACTCCCATGATATTGGGATATAAAGAAAGGATAATTTATGAAGAAATTAAAATTTATTAAATCTCAAAAATTGTTAAATGTTGATAATAACGCCAAAACAATAAAAGGTCAAAAATATGGTTATTTAACCGCCATATTATATCTTGCTCCTTCAAATCAATCTGGTTTTAATGTTTGCCCTCAAGCCTCCAACGGTTGCAAAAAAGCGTGTTTGTATACTGCGGGGCATGGTGCTTTTGATAATGTTAAACAAGGAAGAATAAATAAAACGAGGTGGTATATTCAAGAGAGAGAAACATTTTTAGATAAAATTAGAAAAGAAATTAAATCATTTATAGCAAAAGCAAAAGAAAGAGATTTAATTCCTTGTATAAGATTAAATGGAACTTCGGATATATCATGGGAAAATACAGGACTTATGGAAGAATTTAAATCAATTCAATGGTACGATTATACTAAAATTTATAATAGGGCTTTGTCTTATGTCAATGGCAAATTACCAAGTAATTATTATTTATTATATAGCCTCAATGAAGACAATAAAAAACAAGCCTTTGATATTCTAAAAAAAGGCGGAAACATATCAGCCGTATTTAGAAAAAAACTTCCTAACATGTACAAAGGATTTAGGGTTGTAAATGCTGACGCCCACGACTTGCGATTTCTTGACGGTAAAAATACTATTGCGGGTTTGGTTGCTAAAGGTAAAGCAAGAAAAGATTATAGCGGTTTTGTGCTTGACAGTTAAGCTGTCCCATGTTAATAGGATATAAATAATTAAAGAAAGGATTAAAAATGTATTTTGTATTAAAAGAAACTAAATATGAATCTTTACCAAGTAATTACACATTACACGATTTAGAGGGACATGAAAATAAAAAAACCGCTTTAAAAATTGCTGAAGCTTTACAAACTATCGCGGTCGCAAAAAATAAAAACGGTGTAATATATTCTGTGCTTTCTCAATATGAGAAAAAATGACAGTTAAACCAGAATCAAACTTTGGGCGTGAGATAATGAAAAACATCGACGCCCATTGGTCTAGAATTGAAAATCGGCACGGTGGCGGTGTACCAGATATATACGGAATACGCGACGGCGTGGTTATTTGGCTTGAATTAAAATGTATTAGGCAAAATTCAATAAATCTGTCACCGTTACAAATCTCATGGAATTACAACAATTTCCGCAATGGTGGGAAAAACTATTATCTTGTCCGTGATACGAGATCAAAGCTTCTCAAACTGTACGACGGCGACAAAGGACGCGAACTCAAGGAACATGGTTTTTTATACGGCGGTCAAAGTTTAATTCTGCCACCGCCAACAAAATGGGAAGATTTAGAATCTTTTTTATTTTCGCCCTTACCACTAGAAATGAGAGTTTGACCGCGACGCTTTTTTTTTGGTCTAAATTTACCTGCGACACTATGTCCTATTGACAATGTCCGCGATTCGCGGTAAATCTCACCCCTCCCATATAGGGTGGGGGAGGTGGTGGTATATCTGCGACAAAATGTCACGGCGACGCTCCGCGCTTCGCGGTGGTGTTTTCACGTGAAAAGATCCGCGATCCTATGACCGCGACGAAATGCCCTGCGACAAATTGTCGCACCCCGCTTCGCGGGATTCTGCGACCGCGACGCTTCGCTCCGCTCCGCGAAAATAGTTCTTGACATGGGGATAACTATCCTATATAGTTAGGATAATAAAGAAAGGACAGACTATGAAGATAAAAGTTAAACTTACAAAAAAGTTAATGGACTATCCTCACGATTGCGAATTATATGAAAATGGTGCGACCGTGACAAATCCATTTAGCGAGGAACAATGTTATCTTCCCGCTGACGCTTTATCGGTTTACGATGTAATAAAAGGAAGTGAGGCACAGGGAAAATATGACGCCCCATTCTCTGACGGTCTAGATTGGTTTAGAAAACATTACCCAGATGAATATTATGTTCTTCTGGATTAGGTATTGACATGGGGATAACTTTCCTATATAGTTAGGACATAATCAGATTCCCTCCCATCAGCCGATCAATAGAGGAGGACAAAGAAAGGAGGCACTAAAATGCCAGATTTAAGAATTAAGACTGCCATTAACAACGGCGACTTGCCAAAGGATCACGGTCACAGTTTCAAGGATATTACATTGGAACAGGCAACTAATCCCGCCGTGATAAAAGCATATTACAAACAATTTAAAAAAGAGTTTGGTCGCCCTAGCATTTTTGCTTCGTCTACCAAAACATCACGGTTAAGAAAATAAAATATGTAGTTTCTTCCTTAATAACATGACCGTGAGAAAATGCCCGAATTAGTCGGGCATTTTTTTATTGACACGGTGTCCGTGTTCCTATATATATGGGACAACAGAAAGGAAGATTATGACAGAAGAAGAATTTTTGGCATTAATTAATCTGGTTGAGTTCGTTCGTGTAAATCTTAATTATGATTATTTTGATGAAGATGTACTTGATAAAGATTTAGCCACCGTGAAAGAATTTATTAAAAGACAGGAGAATTTATATGTCAAAGTATAACGGTCTATGGTTTTTTTATGACGATGACATTTCTATTTATTGGAATAGAAGTCATACTTTTAATGTTTGGAACAATGGCAAAGAGGTTAATTGTTTCACGGTCAATGAAACAATGACACCGAAGGACGCAGAAGTTCAAGCTGATGAATGGCTTGAAGAACAATTAGAGGAGGAAAAATTAAGACACGCACCCGCTTATTAGTCAAGTAAAATCGTCACGGTGCGACAATATGTCGCACCCCCTTCGGGGGCTTCGCCCCGCCTTCGGCGGGGTTTTTTTATTTCTTCATGGTTAAATTAATACTTGCATTATCCCATAATTATGTTATTAAAATATCAGCGATGGCAGAAAGTAGATTTACAATGATGAAACAAATAAAAGACTTTGAATGGTCTAGCCTACTTGATTTAACAGGTAAAGGCTTACATCAATTCAATGCTGTAGGTAAAGATATGAACTGCTCACAGTTAATGCGTAATGCGGAATTAGATTGGCAAGTTGATCTTAAACCCGTTCAGTTTACCGATGACAACGGATCACTTCAAGAAAGTGATAAATTATTATCTTTAGTAAAAGATGATAAAGAAGTTATGGTATCTGGTTTAACTGATAGTTATCACCCAATGCAAAATGAAAGTATTGCAAAACTTGGTGACTATTTTGCGGAACAAACTGGTATTAAATTTGAGCATTGCTTTAGTTATGATCGTAACAAGTATGTTACGTTTTTAGCAAAAACTAATGGAAGTTTTAATATTGGTGATGATCAAGTAAATTCGTATGTTATGTTTAATAATTTTCATACGGGTCGTGACAAGTCATCAATACTTACAACTAATATTAGTGTTTGGTGTTCAAATACTTTTCTTAATGCACTTAAAGATAATACTCAATTTAAGGTAGGTATTACTCATAGAATTGAATTCACTTCAGAACTTGAGGAATTAGTAAAATCTAAAATTGATACTGCATTAAAATCAAATCAAGAATATAAAGAACAAGCGGAAGTTTTGAATAATAAGCAAGTTGTTGAAAACGATTTACTTAAATATTTTATTCTTGTTTACAATCCAAAGTTATTACCTGCTTATGAAAAAGAAGGTAGTAATTACGATGCTTTTAATAAGTTAGAAGGTTCTAATCTTACGCAAATCAATCGCTGTTATGGTGTTTGGCATGATCGTATTGAAAGCAATGGTAAAACTTTCAAATTGCAACATACAGGTAACGCTGTACGTAATGACACATTATGGAAAGCATTCAATTGTATTACTTACAATGAAGACCATTTACGTGGCGGTTCTGATAATGTTGATAGTAGATTAAAGAATAACTTTTTTACTAACGGTAAAGATAATATTAAAACTAAAGCGATGGAAACCGCTTTAGAATTGGCGGTTGCATAGATTAGCTATACACGGTCAACGAATCAAAGCCCCAGTTTTAGTCATCGCTAACTGGGGTTTTTTATTGCTTGTCAATAGGACAAATTGTCGCACCCTTCGGGTGCATACTTTATTAACAATGTCAATGCGACATAATGTCGCAGCCCCCTTCGGGGGCATACTACATCTTGTGGCCTCGCTTCGCTCGGCATACTACATCTAGCGCCCCCTTCGGGGGCATACTACATCTAGTAGCGCTCCGCGCTCCGCGCATACTATATCTAGTGGTGCGACAATTTGTCGCAGCCCCCCTTCGGGGGGCACCCCCTAAATACTAGATCGGAGTCCCAAAGTTTTCGCTACGAACACTATTCCAGACAAACACACACCCCTAAATACGTACGAATGAATATATTGATTATCCCATAAAAAAAATATATAAAAAAATTTAAAATGATTAATCAAACTGAAGTTCAGCTTCAAGAACAAATAATTACTGAACATCTAAAAAAGTTAAATTCTGCTGAAAAAAATTTCATACCTTTTGTCAGACATGTTTGGCCGGACTTTATCTCTGGGTATCATCACTTAAAAATTGCAAAAAAATTTGAGGACATAAAAAATAAAAAAATAAAGCGATTGATCGTGAACATGCCACCTAGGCACACGAAATCTGAGTTTGCGTCCTTTCTATTTCCTTCGTGGCTCGTGGGCAATAATCCGCAACTCAAGATCATTCAAACAACACACAATACAGAACTAGCGGTGAGATTCGGTCGTAAGATGAAAAACCTTATTGACAGTCAAATCTATCAGCAAATCTTTGATGAAGTCTCCATTTCCGTGGACAGTAAAGCGGCTGGCCGTTGGGAAACAAACAAGGGCGGCGAGTACTTTGCAGCGGGCGTTGGTTCCAGTATCACGGGCCGTGGTGCAGACTTATTGATCATTGATGATCCGCACTCCGAGCAAGACGCGCTATCCGAAACAGCGTTTGATAATGCCTACGAATGGTATACATCGGGACCACGACAACGTCTGCAACCGGGCGGTGCGATCGTTATTGTTATGACACGGTGGTCCGTGAAAGATTTAACAGGCAGATTGATTGACGCACAAGCAAAAGAACCCAAAGCCGACCAGTGGGAACTCATAGAGTTTCCGGCTATATTACCAAGCAACAAACCTATTTGGCCAGAGTACTGGGATATTGATTCACTGACCGCGACCCGTGCTTCGTTAACCGAGCAAAAATGGCAAGCGCAATGGCAGCAAAATCCAACAGCGGAGGAAGGCTCTATCATTAAGCGAGAGTGGTGGAAAACATGGGAAGAGGACGACGTGCCGGACTTGATCCATGTCATACAATCCTATGACACCGCGTACAGCAAAAAAGAAACAGCCGATTACTCGGCGATTACAACGTGGGGCATTTTTACGCCGCCAAATAAAGCGAAACCGCATATTATATTATTAGATGCAGAAAAAGGAAGATGGGAGTTTACAGAACTAAAAAAGCGTGCTATGGAGAAATATAAATACTGGGAACCGGAAACAGTAATCGTGGAAGCAAAAGCTTCTGGACTTCCGCTGACGGATGAGTTAAGATCATCGGGAATACCCGTTGTGAATTATACGCCAAGCAGAGGAAACGATAAACATGTTCGGGTCAATTCAGTAGCGCCGATGTTTGAATCGGGCCAAGTATGGTGTCCGGACGAAAGGTGGGCGCAGGACGTTATAGAGGAGTGTGCAGCTTTCCCTTTTGGCGACCATGATGACTACGTGGATTCAACCACGCAAGCTCTCATGCGATACCGCCAAGGCAACTTTGTTCAACTTCCCGATGACTACTACGACGAACCACGGAACACGGAACCGAGAGAATATTATTAATGAGTTTAAACAGTTACCAGTCGGCCTCAAACGCACACACCTCTGACTGGGTTAGTCGCATGGCGGTGAAAGCCGCCACTGCGATGGAAAAATAAAATGGTAGATAAAGTAACACAAGCAAATAAAAGAATAGCAAAACAAACTATTAAGCCAAGTCCTATTGAACCTGTTAAAGGACCTGCAGGATTTGCAACAGCAACAGCAAGATCGGGAAAATCTCTTTGGGATACTATAGGTGCTTGGGAATATAAAAATAATAAAGTATGGAGCGACTATTTAAAAAGTAAAGGACTACCACCAATAGGATCGACAGGCGGTGAAAAATCATTAGAACTTTTAAATAAAGGAGTTAATCCAAGTGACAAGTATGTAAAATTATCTGATCCTATTAAAGAACTAGAAAAAGATTTATTTAAACGTGGGGATAAAGTTGGAAAAATTCAATTATCAAAAGATTTATCTCAAATACAAAAAAATGCCAATAAAGCTTTTCCTAAAACAGGAACAAGTGAAGAAAAATTAAAATTTATCATGAAAGAGATTGCAAAAAAATATCCAATGATTTTAAAAAAAGGAATGTCCTTTGTTAGAAACCTTGGATTTAGAATGCTTGGTCCAATAACCGGAATTGGATATGCATCGGATATTTTAACTCCATCAAATATTATGGGTTTTAAAGATAATGAAGAAGATATAAAAATGGCAGGAGGCGGTATGATGAATATGGATGAAATGATAAGACCACTTGGATATGAAGTAGGCGGAGTTGTTCCAAGAAGCAGGCAGCAATCTGTAATGGAAGAAGAAGCCAAGCCGCAAGGTGAAATGTTTGGTGGTTTAATAGATTTAATTAAAAATATAAGAAAAAATGCATTTGCTCCAGAGCAACGTGAAGATGGCGGCGCAAAATATATGAAAATGTTTGATTTTCTTTGGGGCAAAGGATATTCTCAACCACAAATTGATGCTATACTTAGTGGAAAAATTAATCAAGAAGATGTTGTTCCTGCAAGAAAAAATTTAGATGAAGAGTTTAAAGGATAATTAATGGCTATAGAAAAAAATAATCCAGAACTTATTGATCTAGAAATAGAGCAAGGAGTGGAACAAGAAATTACATCACCAATGACGGACGGTGATGCGTTGATGTTGGACGATGGTTCAGCAATCGTGAACCCTGCAGAAGATACCTCTATGGAAGGCGCGTTTAACGCGAACCTTGCAGAATTAATTCCGGATGATGAATTAACAGCTTTAGCTAATGACTTAGTTTCCGATTATGAATATGATAAAGACGCGCGGTCCGATTGGCTTAAAACATATACCGATGGCCTAGACTTACTCGGCTTTAAATACGAAGACAGAACAAAACCATTTGCTGGTGCAACCGGTGTTACTCACCCGTTACTAGCAGAAACCGTTACCCAATTTCAAGCGCAAGCTTATAAAGAGTTACTACCTCCCGAGGGTCCTATCCGCACACAAATAGTGGGAGAGATAACACCACAGGTCGAAGAACAATCACAACGTGTTAAAGAATTCATGAACTATCAAATTAGTTATGAAATGGAAGAATACGATCAAGAACTCGATCAAATGTTATTTCACTTACCACTAGCGGGTAGTTCCTTTAAAAAAGTTTATTATGACGCGGTTAAAGATAGAGCCGTTTCCAAATTTGTTCCAGCCGAAGATGTGGTCATGCCATATGTATCAACGGACATGGAATCATGCGAACGTATTACGCACGTTGTCAAAACAATGGGCAACGAACTGCGCAAAAAACAAGTAAGCGGTATGTACCGCGACATTGATGTCAGCATGTCACCAATGGAAAAAAATGACGCGGGAAAAAAATACGACGAACTAGACGGTGTAACAGAAACACAAAACGCGGAGGACATAGTACTTTTAGAGTTTCATTGCGATTTGGACATACCGGGTTTCGAAGATAAGAACTCGCAAACAGGAGAAGCAACTGGTATAAAATTACCATATGTTGTTACTGTTGACGAAGGGTCTGGAAAAGTATTATCTATATATAGAAACTATGCTGAAACAGATCCTCTTCGTAAAAAGATACAATACTTTGTTCACTATAAGTTTTTACCCGGCCTTGGTTTTTATGGCTTTGGTCTTATCCACATGCTCGGAGGTCTCTCAAGAACTGCGACATCAGCCTTACGTCAACTCATTGATGCTGGTACGTTGTCCAATCTCCCTGCAGGCTTTAAAGCAAGAGGGCTGCGCGTTCGAGACGATGATCAACCCCTCCAGCCCGGAGAATTCAGAGATGTAGATGCACCGGGAGGCGCGATCCGCGAATCCCTAATGCTGATACCGTACAAGGAACCAAGTGCAACTCTTTTTCAACTACTAGGTTTTGTTGTTGAAGCAGGTAGACGTTTTGCGTCTATTGCGGATAACAAAATGGGTGAAGGCTCACAGGCCAATCCTGTAGGCACAACAATGGCAATCATGGAACGCGGCACGAAAGTAATGAACGCGATTCATAAACGATTACATTACGCACAAAAAGTTGAATTTAAATTACTATCAAGAGTCTTTGCTGAAAGTTTACCTGCTGAGTATCCTTATGCTGTTCGTGGCGGCAATCGAGTTATTAAACAACAAGACTTTGATGAGCGCGTCGATATACTTCCCGTTTCTGATCCGAACATTTTTTCTATGTCTCAGCGTGTAACGCTGGCACAAACACAAATGCAAATGGCAACATCTAATCCGCAAATGCACAACATGCATGAAGCGTACAGACGTATGTACGAAGCACTGGGTGTAAGAGATATTGATAAAATATTATCACCTCCTCAACAACCACAACCAGAGGATCCCGGAATGGAAAATTCTAAATCATTACAAATGATGAAGCTACAAGCATTTCAAGGACAAAATCACGCAGCACATATTAATGCACACCAAGCATTTATGAGTTCATTTTTAGTAGCAAATAATCCACCAACAATGGGCATATTACAATCACATATTTCGGAACATATATCGATGATGGCGAGAGAAGAAATAACACAAAAAAATGCACAGGCAATGGAAGAACAAGCAGCGCAATTTGGTGGACAAATACCACCAGAACTAATGCAACAGTTTCAAATGCAAAATGAAAATGAAATTGCAGAGCGAATTGTCACAATGACAGAGGAATTAGTAGCAGAGGAACAAGAATATCTTGGACAAAAAGACTCTGATCCACTTATTGACTTAAAACAACAAGAATTAAACCTTCGTGCACAAGAAATTCAACAAAATAAAGACATTGCAGAACAAAAATTAGACTTAGACGTTGAAAAACTTAATTTTGAAGGTGACAAACTTGAACAAAAAGATAAAATGGACAAGGAAAAAATACAAAGCCAAGAAGATCAAGCAGATTTACGAGCAGAAGTAGCCTTACAAGGTCAAAGGAGACAAAATGACAATAGATCCTAGAATAGCAAAGTTATTAAAGAAAAAATATAGAAAAAAACACGGTGTAAAAGTTGGAGATTCAAAAAAAATGATGCAACAACTAACAAAAGGTGCTAAAGTATCAACTTATGCAAAAGACGGAGGTTATATTGCAAAAAAAGGCGGTAAAATTGTTAAAAAAAGAAAAACTACTAAAAAAAAGTAGTCCAAAAGCTATTTTAGATGAAGTATTTGCTTTTGCGGACCAACATCCGCAAGATCCAATGGCGCTTAGCGCGTCATTAATGGTTGTAGCAAAAACAATTTATCTAAATATGTTGGGGCCAGAACAAACGCAAGATATGATTCATGCTTTTGCAGAGGGTTTAGAACATCACGAATATGAAAAGGTGACAATACATTAATGGCTACTTGTAGAAGTTGTGAACATGAATGTCATCATGGTAATGGCGGTAAATGTCATTGTGGTTGCTTAAACTGTGAACATGATATAAAAGAAGCATTAAATAAACTTGATGAAGTTTTGAAACCGACAAAAGAAGTTGAGTTTGAAGCAGATTTTAACTTAACTGAACACTAGGAGGAAAGATGAAACTAGTTAAAGACCTTTGGGGTCATTTAAAAGAGTGGAGCGACTGGGGAATGAAGGACTGGATTAAAGCCGGCATCGTTACCATAGTTGTCTTGTTTGTTGTTTATAAAATGACAGGCGGAGGAGCAGCTTAGACTTATGGTCTGGCAACTACTCGCAAAACCTTTACTTGGCGTCGTTGCAGACGGCGTCAAGGGTTTCGTTAAGACAAAACAGGCGAAAGCAGAGCTAAGAGTAACAGAAGTTAAAGCGGCAACTAAGCTGAAGCAAGACCAAATCGCCGGAAAAGTGGCATGGGAAGCATCAGCGGTAGATCAAATGAAGGGCTCGTGGAAAGATGAGCTAATTTTAATTTGCCTACTGGCGCCCGCGACACTCGTATTTTTTCCCGGAATGACTCATCATATTGAAGCTGGATTTATTGCCTTGCAATCACTTCCGGATTATTATAAGCACTTATTATATATTGCCTGCTCAGCAAGTTTTGGCATTAAGGGCGCGAAAGGAGCAGTAGGTTTATTTAAGAAGAAATAACTTATGGACTCAATAGTATTAGCAGAAAGAATATTTCGTATAATTAGGACTAGACAAACCCAACTAACTGAGATAATAATTAACAATCAAGTAAAAGATTGGAATGATTATCAAAATCATTTAGGTCAACTTGACACATTAAATTACATTGAACAGGAACTCTCGGACCTGCTAAAGAAACAGGAGCAAGATGAATAATACACTAATATTGCCTACACATGTTGCTAAAGCTCGTGTAGCGCAAAAAGAAAAAGAAAAAAAAGAAACAAAGAAAAAACCATTAGAAGAAATGACTTTGCCAAAACCAACTGGTTGGCGAATTGTTGTTCTCCCTTACAAAGCTAAGCAAAAAACAAAAGGTGGAATTATTCTATCAGATAAAACTGTAGAAGAATCTCAAATTGCAACCAACTGCGGACTAGTTATGGAAATTGGACCAGATGCTTATCAAGATAAAGATAAGTTTCCCAATGGACCATGGTGCAAGAAAAAAGATTGGGTTTTATTTGCACGTTACGCTGGTTCTCGCATTAATATTGATGGTGGAGAATTACGTGTACTTAACGATGATGAAATATTAGGAACCATTGAGGATCCGGAAGATATTTTGCACGCATTAACCGTTTAATACGGAGAGGAAATTATGCCCGAAGCACAAGAAACATTAAAAGAAGCAACAACTCCAATGGTTGATTTAGATACAACTGGAAACTCTGTGGATATTGAGTTAGATGATTCTAAAGCTAATACAAAAGAAGTTGAAACGAAAAAAGAAAACCCTGTTGTAGAAGTTAAAGAAGAAAAAAAAGATGAACGTGAAGAATATAGTGATGGTGTCAAAAAACGTATTGACCGATTAACATATAAAATTCGTGAAGCGGAAAGAAGAGAAAAAGAAGCTCTTAGTTTCGCGGAACAAGTAAAAAAAGAACGAGACGATTTACAGACAAAATTTACAAAACTTGATGATGGTTATGTTAATGAATTTTCTGGTCGTGTTAAATCAGAACTAGAGTCAGCAAAAGCAACACTGAAACAGGCTGTTACAGCCGGTGATGTAGACGCACAAGTAGCGGCAAATCAAGCATTAGCAAGATTAGCTATTGAGCAAGAACGTATAAATGCTACAGAAGAGCAAAGAAAATTATATGAAAAATCTCAAGAAAATGCTGGACAGGTAGTTCAACAACCTGTACAAACTAATGTACAACAACCACAACCGGCTCCACCGGACCCAAAAGCGGAAGCATGGGCGGAAAAAAATGAGTGGTTTGGTAAAGATGAAGCGATGACATATGCTTCGTTTGGTATTCACAAGAAACTTGTGGAGGAAGAGGGATACAATCCAACTTCTGATGAATACTACGAAGCAATTGACAAACGACTTCGGACCGAGTTTCCTCATAAGTTTAACGATGGAGGATATGTCCAAGGAAGCAACAAACCCGTCCAAACTGTTGCATCCGCACAAAGGACCACACGATCTGGACGCAAAACAGTGAGACTCACGCCATCTCAAGTAGCGATTGCTAAAAAATTAGGTGTGCCACTTGAAGAATATGCGAAATACGTGAAGGAGTAAGGCATATGAATGATGAATTAAAAGTTACAAGTAAGACTCCACGCGCTGTCCAATCCCGCGAGAAAACGACTCGTAGGAAACCATGGGCACCCCCGTCATCCCTAGATGCACCACCTGCACCCGCTGGGTTCAAACACAGATGGATAAGAGCCGAAACTTTAGGGCAAGAAGATAATAAAAATCTTTCTGCTAGATTAAGAGAAGGCTTCGAACTCGTAAGAGCAGATTCTTATGAAGACGAATATCCAAGTATACAGGATGGAAAATATAAAGGTGTAATAGGAGTTGGTGGTTTATTGCTAGCTAAGATCCCGGAAGAGATCGTACATGAAAGAATCAAATATTTCACGCAACAAGCGAGAGATAAAGAGGAAGCCATGGCAAATGATCTTTTAAAGGAACAACACCCTAGCATGCCAATCTCTAAACCAGATAGGCAAAGTCGTGTAACCTTCGGTGGTAATCGAAAGACCTAATTTTCTAGTTCTTCTCTCCATCGAATTAAAAATTTAACCCTTTAAAAAAAGGAAAATACGATGGCTAACCAAGACGCAGCTTTCGGGTTCAGACCCGTTAGACATCTTAGTGGTGGCGAAATCCGTAATAACACGTACAGAATTACAACTAATTATGACACTGCCCTTTATCAAGGTCAGATGGTATCGCATAAAACTGCAGGTACTATAGAAACAGTAGCAGCTAATGCTATTTTTCTAGGTGTTTTTAATGGTTGTCAGTACACGGACCCTACCACAGGTAAACCAACATGGGCTAAATATTATCCAGCAGACGTAAATGCTTCGGATATTGAGGCTTATGTTTTCGACGATCCCCAAATTATTTTTGAAGGCCAACATGATGGAACAGGAACTGAAGCGATGAATTTCGGTGGTTTTGATTTAGTAGGAGTAAGTGGAAGCACTAAAACTGGTAGATCAACACAAGAAATTGATACTTCTACTCTTGCGACAACAGGCCAATGGAAACAAATTGGGATATCTAAAGATCCATCCAACAGTGATGTAGCTACAGCAAATGTTAACGCATATGTTGTTCCATCACAAGACCTGCATTTCTTCTTACAGAGTGCAACTTTAGCGTAATAGGAGCATATAAATGGCAATATCTAGATCACAATTGGTCAAAGAACTTGAGCCGGGCCTTAACGCTCTGTTTGGTTTGGAATACGACCGATACGAAAATCAGCACGCAGAAATTTTTGATACAGAAACTTCTGATCGTGCATTTGAAGAAGAAGTAATGCTATCCGGTTTCGGTACAGCTTCAGTAAAACCAGAAGGTACAGGCGTTGAATTTGACGATGCTACTGAATCTTTTACTGCTCGCTATACTCACGAAACTATAGCACTTGCTTTTGCAATAACTGAGGAAGCTGTAGAGGATAACCTTTACGACAAAATCAGTTCTCGTTATACTAAAGCACTTGCTCGTTCAATGAGTAACGCTAAACAAGTAAAAGCAGCTAACGTTTTAAATAACGGTTTTAGTAGCTCTTTTACAGGTGGAGACGGCGTAGAATTATTTTCTACTGCTCACCCATCAACTGGCGGAGACATTAAAAACGAACTATCAACTGCTGCAGACCTTAATGAGACATCTCTTGAGCAAGCATTAATTGACATTGCTGGAATTACTGATGATAGAGGCTTAAAAGTCGCTCTCAATGGTATGAAACTAATTATTCCAGTAAATCTTCAATTCACTGCTGAAAGACTTATGAAGTCTAGCCAAAGAGTTGGAACTGCGGATAACGATACAAATGCAGTTGCGAGCATGGGAATGATTCCTCAAGGTTATGTAGTTAATAACTACTTAACTGATACAGATGCATTCTTTATTAAAACTGATGCTCCAAATGGATTAAAACATTTCCAAAGAGCCGCTATTTCCACTAAAATGGAAGGCGATTTTGAAACTGGAAACGTTAAATACAAAGCCAGAGAAAGATACAGCTTCGGCTGGTCTGACTGGAGAGGTATTTTTGGTTCTCCGGGAGCATAATTACTCTTGACTTGTGGGGCTTCGGCCCCACATTTAATAACCTAGTATAAATAGTTGTACAGACTGGCTAGGCAGACGGTATAGAGACTGTATGACGAAAGGTCTATACGACCAAGGAGAAAAACAATGGCTAATACAAGCTTTAGCGGTCCGGTAAGATCAAAAAAAGATTTTAAACTTTACACCGAGACTGCATCTACAGGATTAGATAGCGATAGAACTTTAGGTACAACAGCTAAAGACGCTAGAAGATTCTATTTAGACGAATGGTTTTTACAAAGACCCGGTCTAAATGCAAATATCGACCAAGTATCAACAGTTGAAGTTCAACGTGCGTTGAATAGAAACTGGGAAGCACTTGGAACTAATATGACTACTGCTTTGGCTACATTTGCTACAACTTCCGCAGGAATTTTAGCAACAACAGCAGGAGCAGACCAAGACCAAGCAATTTTAACACCTCATTTAGATACTGCCGCAACAGCGTGGGCAGGATGTTTATGGGGAACTGAAAATGAAGTTCACTGGGAAACATCTATTATGTTACCAGCGATTGATAATCAGAACGTTTGGGCTGGACTAAAATTAACAAACGTACCAGAACTTGCAACTGATGATGATCAAGCATTTTTTAATTTCTTGACTGATGCAGACAACTCTGGTCAATCGTTTACTGATTTTACAAAGTTACACTTTGTTTATAGCGTTGGTGGAACTGATTATATCAGCCAATTACCAATTACTGTAGCAGCGAACACGCCATATCATTTAAAAATGGAAATAGATAGTGACAGAAAAGTTACTATTTTTGTAAATGGTATACAGTATAATGTTACAAGTACTTCTGGTTCTACTGGAGGCACAGCGGTAACAGCGGTACAACCAAGCACAGCAGCTACTAAATCTACAGCATTAACTAATGATGTTGATTTAATTCCTTACAACGGAATTGAAGCAAATGCTGGTGCTGCTGAAGCATTAAACACTCACTACATTTGCATGAGCAGAAACGTATACGAGTAAAATAAATAATTAGTGGGGCTTCGGCCCCACGTTTCTTGATTAAGGAGGGAAACAATGGCAGATACAGTAACAGGACCGACTATCCTACAACAAAACGACAATCGCGTCGTAATCAAAATAGTTAATCAATCAGATGGAACAGGAGCAACAACCGTTTTTGGTGATGTGTCAGCGATGGCCGCTAGACCAGATGGAACTGCTGTAGCACATTTAGCTTTACTTAGGGTTTGGTTTTCATGTCAAGGTGGCGATGGAGGAGACTCTTACGCTCGTTTAGATGAGGAAGATGATGATGGAGATATTCCTATAATCGGTTTAACAGGAACAGGATATTGGGATTTTAGAGAATTTGGTGGAATACCAGCAGACAAATCTAATAACACGAATGAAAGTGATGTTAATTTAGTTGTACCGGGTGCCGCGGACTCTGGTAATATGTACACAGTTATTGCAGAATTCCAAAAAATCTATTAATAATGATTAGGAGGTCTTCGATGCCAAAACAATTAACAGGTCGTCAAAAAAAGACGATGAAAAAACACTCTAAACATCATACAAAAAAGCATATGGCTTCTATGACAAAAGCTATGAAAAAAGGTAAAACTTTTACACAAGCTCATAAGAAGGCAATGAGAAAAGTAGGTAAGTAATGGCAACGTCAAGTACCAATACTTTTAACTTAGATGTAGATCAAGTCATAGAGGAAGCATTTGAAAGATGTGGAATAAACTCTAGATCTGGTTACGATTTAAAAAGCGCAAGACGTTCACTTAACATTATGTTGGCTGAATGGGCTAACAGAGGTATTAATCTTTGGACAGTTGAGCTTCGTACAAAAACATTAACCGCGAGCACATCTAGTTATACTTTAGATTCTGATTTAATTGATATATTAGAAGCTGTTTTATTTACAACAACTGATACAACAACTGATATAGAAGTTGATCGTATTAGCCGTGCGGAGTATTTAAACATATCTACTAAATCTTCAGAAGGCACACCTGTACAATATTTTTTACAACGAGGTTCTTCAACACCAACATTATATTTATATCCAACACCAGATGCAGCTCATACGTTTAAATATTGGGGGCTAACTAAAATACAAGATGCTGGTAATTACGAAAATGAATTAGAAGTACCTACAAGATTTTTACCTTGTTTAACTTCTGGGCTTGCTTATTATATGTCAGTAAAAAAAGCACCAGAGAGAACACCTTTACTAAAACAATTATATGAAGAAGAGTGGCAACGTGCTTCGGAAGAAGATAGACCACGTTCTAGTTTCTTTGCTACACCAGAGAGAGGGTATATTTAATGACTGAACCAAAAGGCGGTATTCCTATTTTTGGAAATCCATTAGCACAAAAACTGATGAGCGAACTTCAAGATAGAGGAATGATGACAGGAGATTATTTTGACTATGTAATATCCATTATGAATGACAATGACAAACTATTAAAAGAAATAAGAAGAATAGGTGTAATGCCAGAAATTAAAAAAGCTGGTGGTGGCATTGTATCTCTTGATCAATTAATGAGACCGTTAGGAGTTATCTAATGGAAT
>Ga0208158_1000104_pt1 | contig 38232 bp, 26 predicted proteins | sample 8_EtaG_FD_184081 | JGI IMG/M metagenome (GOLD analysis project Ga0208158, IMG submission 184081) | Marine viral communities from the Subarctic Pacific Ocean - 8_ETSP_OMZ_AT15162 metaG (SPAdes) (version 2) | ecosystem: Environmental > Aquatic > Marine > Oceanic | place: Pacific Ocean | collected...
GTTTGCCCATAATCAATTCATTATACTTACATCCCCACTCATCTAATTGATCCTTTGTAAGATCAAATAGAACTCCTTCTGCTTTTACAGAAGCAATAGAATGAGGTTGGTCTGAAAATCTACCCATCGCTCTAGCAGTAAAGTAGATAATATAATGACCTTCATCATATAAATTATTTATTTTTGCAATTCTATCTTGCCAAGGTTCTGCTTTATGGTAATCCCTACCCACAGTTGGGGTGCAGATAGTACCATCTATATCAACGCAATATCTTTTGGACATCTTCCTCCGTTAAAATGTAAGTGCCTGGTTGCTGAACTGCAATTGCTGCTGCTCTATTTCCCATCATAAGGGATTCATCTATGTTGTTAGTAGTTATATACCCATAGACAAGTGCTGCTAGAAAAGTATCTCCAGCACCAACTACATCATATACATTTACTTTCTCTGCTGGATATAATGTATTATTGTAAATACATCCCTCAGATCCTTTTGTAACAATTAGATTTTCTATATTATAGTCATCTAATTTCTCATATTCTACATCATTTATTTTTACAAAGCAATTAGGTGTGTTGGGAAGTATATTTTTCTTACTATCAATAAACACAGGACAACTAGTACCATTAACAATTTCAAATATCTTACTTGATGTAAGATAACCTTTATCATAATCTGATATAACAACTGCATCAAAACTATCTGTTGATACAGGTATTACAAGTGGTCTTATTTTCTCTTCATTATCAACTCTAAGTATTTGTTGATTAGATTTCTCATCAATAAATCTTGTTTTAACTAATTGTTCTGAATTAGTTAAGAAAGTAATATCAATATCAAATGCTTGTAAATTTAAACAAACATTAGCTGCCATACCAGGTTTAGTTTGTATCTTAGCATAGTCCAAGACAGGCACAGGAGCCTCTGGACTCATCCTATTACATCTACCATAGATGTATTCATCCTCACAACTATCACCCAGTAACAGTACTTTCATTAATCTTTTTGATTACATTACTGCTGGCATATCCACCTACTCTAGGAAGATGTCTTACCTCACCAGCGTGTTCCCAACCAACTACATCACCATCCCTCCAATCATCACCAAGTAATAATATATCAGGTTGATATAGTTCAATTAGATCTTCTAACTCTTTCCTACACCCAAAAGTATGTACTACATCAATATACTTGATTGCCTCAAGCATAGCGACCCTATAACAAAGATCGTTTATAGGGCGATGCTCACCTTTGTCAGTACGAATCTTCTCATCCGTATCCGTAGCAACTATTACTTTATCTCCTAGAGATCTAGCAACCTTGAATAATTCTATGTGACCTGGATGAAGAATATCGAATGTGCCATTACACCAAACAATATCATTCTGCATTAGGAATCTTTACTAACTTCTGTATCTCAGGAAGATACATATACTCAATCTTGCTAGATGCTAGTGTAGCATAAGCATCTTCTATAATTTCTACTAATGGATGTCCACCAAGATTGAAAGAAGTATTAAACAATATAGGAACACCACTTAACTTTTCAAAAGCATCTATAAGTTTATAGTAATGTTCATTTTCATCTTCAGTAAGAGTTTGAATCCTACATGTACCATCAACATGAATAACTGATGGAATCTTTTCCTGAACACCTGGTTGACATTCAACAGCATACATCATATGAGGTGATTCTTCCCTACCTTGAAGATCAAACCATTCATGAACATTCTCTTTCTTAATTGTACAAGCAAAAGGTCTAAAGAACTCTCTATTCTTAACACCATTAACAATATCCTTACCATCCTTAATTGTAGGATCAAAAAGAATTGAACGATTACCAAGTGCTCTTGGTCCTGCCTCAGATTTACCTTGGAAGATAGTTACAATCTCACCACTACGAATCAACTTAGCAACATCATCATAGGATGTATCAGTTACTTCATAATCTTTTATAAAATCAAAGTCAAGATAACGATCAGGAAAATATTGAGGACCATAATAAAGTGATTTTCTTCTAGGATATGGTTTAACAGTTTCCTCTTTAAGTATCTGTTCATTCAACCAAACAGCACCGCCTATAGATGTCCCACCGTCATGTGATATTGGTTCAACATAAATGTTTAAATCTGGAAATTCTTTCCAATACTTATAGTTGGCAACACAATTCAAACCATATCCACCAGAGATAACAATATTCTTTTCTCCAGTTTTTTCATGTGCCTTTCTTATTAATCCAATTAAACCATCCTCAGTTGCTTTTTGAACTGCATATGCTAAATCTTTTTGTATTTCAGTATATGCTTTATTCTCCTTCTCACTACATTCTTTATATTTTCTATCATTTTCCTCAATTTCCAAGAGATCTTTCATTAAGATAGGATATCTATCAAGATTCATTGCTGATTTATTTGGATATTCAGGAGTAAATAAATCTCTATTTACCCATCCCTCTCTAGTAATAGGTGGTAGATCTGGGTTCTCTTTACCATATGGAGATAACCCCATAGTTTTTCCAGCCTCAATGGATTGCCATCCACAATATTCTGTTATTGCTTCATAAGCTTTAACATAACCTGGATATTCAGTCAATACAATATCCATATTTGAAGAATCTAATCGTTTAACACCAATAGATTGATCAGTACCCAGGTGCTTATAGGCAACATCAAACGTATCTAATGGCCACTTAGCTTTAAATATTGTTTCAAATTCATATATAGTACCGTTAATAGCATCTGTTTCAAGAAAACTTCCAGCACCATCAGCAATCACACAAGCAGCAGTTTCAAATCCAGAATTATAAAATCCACATATAGCATGCATCTCATGATGAATAGCTGATACATGATGTGTTTGAAATTCAAATCTACCTCTAGCTAACTTTCTTAAATATCCATTATATAAGGTTTCACCCGTCCAATCCAATTCAGGACCATGTTTATGGGTATGACAAACAACTAAATGATCTATGTGATCCACATAATCAAATACTTTCATAAGACCCAACAATGGAGATCCATCATACTTACGTCTAGAAAGTCTTTCTTCTTCAATATAAAATATAATCTCACCATTCACCATCAATGTAGTACTAGCATTATGGCCACGAGCAATAGAAACAATAACAGTATCTTTCATTAATTTAACCTCAAACTTTTTTAGCTTCAATATCCAATAACTTATCTATTGGTTTTCTAGTATCCACCTTAAGTTCCTTTGATTTCTGAAACCCACTATACTTAACAGTTCCCCCAGTAGATTTCTTTTCAAATGGAACCATAGATTTTTTAGGATATGATCCACTAGATTTATCATCACAAACTTTTTTAGAAGCACTAGGTTTAAATGCTTTTGGTTTAGATTTTAATAGAGATTTTGTATCAGATGCTTTCAATCCTATAGAGTCATTAGTTGTTTTACTAACACCTATCTTATCCTTTATAGATTTAACAATATTATTAACTGCATCAGGTTTAAGTACCATTAAATCTTCATTATTCCTATCAGTAAATATATCCATTGTTAATCTAATAGGAGAATATCTTCTTTTTTCTTTACCATTATCCATAATAGTAAAATTCTTATTATCAGGATATGAAATATTTTCTGGATAAGTTGATCCAATTACAACAGTAGCAGGTTTACCAACAGCATGTGCCATATGTTGTCCTACACTGTCACACCCTAAGAAATAATCAGCAGCATTAATAACACCCAACCACTTATTCAAATCAATACCTTTAGGATGAGCTATTCCTTGATTCTCCCAACCAGGAATTTCAATTTCACTCATTAATATTACACCATAATTCTTTTTCAATTCGTCAATAACTTGATAAACATTTGAAACCTCAAAACTTCTACCAGTAGTATCGTATATAAAATCACCTTCCTTCTTTGAACTCTGTCCAAATGGTTGAAATACTACAATTTTATCCTTCTGTAGGGTCGTTCTTACTTCATTAACAAGATTATATCCAGTTATCTGTTCTTCTTTACTTAAATCTAGTTTAATTTCACCAGTATCTCTTACTTTATCAAGTTCATTGATCTCAATATCAAATGCTTGAATAAGATTACATTTCTGATTAAAATATTGATTTACTCTATAAGGTTCTGGTGAAATTATCTTACAATCCCTTAACTTATCTTCAAATAATCCCTTATTCATAGGGAAATATACATGGTCTCTTAATTTCTTATTGGCAAGATATAATTCTCCCCAAGACTCTGCTACAATAACAAAATCTTTATTCTCTTCCGCATACCTTTCTAGTGCTGGCATGGAACAGAGGACACGCCCTGATCCACCATTAATAAAAAACGCTTTATTCATTCAAGTCAAACCTCAATGTTTAATATTATATCATTGTTGCATTATATAGTCAACTAGACAAAGAATGTTATGTGATGGTATTACTACCCATACATATCGACCCTACAGAGCAAAAAAAATGACGGGAATTTTTTCCCGTCATTTCTGAAACAAAAAGTTAATTTTGATTTACTGATATGATACGCAGACCATACCCATTCTACCATTGTCTCCACACATACTAACACATCCACCCATTGAATGGGACATCCAACCACCAGCAGAAGGAATCTGAAGATATCCATTCTGTGCTCTCCATCCACCACCACAACAAGAAGGTGATGTAAAGTCTTGTACACAGTTGGAAGATTCCTCGAATCCAATTACCTTCGGATGGTAGAAGCATCCATAATTATTATCATGAATACACCATCTACTCCACTGTCCACGAAGACCATAAATTACATTCTCTGAAGTTGGAGCTGCTATAGCAGTCGTACCATAGTATCCAGCACCTGATAAGTATTCAATAAACCCACCAGAGTTTCCACCAGTGAAACATGCAAGAGCACCACAAAGACAAACTCTTCCCCAATCACCATTACTTCCTGGATTATTCATACAAGGACCATAGCATGGGTTCTGTTTACCCATTCTCATTCCGTAGTACATTCCCATACTACCATCACCACCTTCAGCACAAACATAACATAATCCTGGACCAGTTACATAAGAAGGACAACCTCTAAATCTAGCTGTACTTGACCATGACTCTCCCCAACAACAGTAGGCACAACCACCACATAAATTATAAGAATCTCCAGCAGTTACTGGAATAATAACTGAAAGATAAGCACCTGTAGATCCAAATAAAGCATATCCGCAACATCTAGATGGATGATTTGATCCACCACCTGCACCCCAAAGTTGGAATTTTGCTTTTGTTATTCCACTAGGAACAGTCCAAGTACAACTTTGACCACAACGCCAGTATCCCGTATTATCACAAACTTTAAATCCACCAGTCCATCCCTCACCACCATACATACATGCCCATTTTTCTGGTGTTTGAGGGCATAATTGTAGTTCTCTTTCTATACTAGATGTTCCTGACAACCATTCTTTGGCCGCAGTTTCAGCACCACCAGCACCACCACCAGCACCAGCGTTTGCTTTTAAATCAAATAATTCTTTCTGCTTGTCAGCAACTTGCTTCTTAAGAGAGGCTTGCTCATTCAGAGCACTATAAACTAATACATCCATTTTCTAATAGTTCCTCCTTAATTCCTGACGTTTTCAGAATTAGCGTTAGCATTAAATTGTATATGTGAAGCACCTTTATCCTCTGAGAATCCAAGAGGAGTAGGAACTTTCATAAACTCAGCAACAATATCTGCATCTATTTTTGGAATAGCAGGTGGTGTTGGTAAAGTTTTAAACTTCCAAGTCTTATATGGTGGATTAGCATTCATGTAAGATGTAATTCCTACAAGATAAGCATCTATCTTTGTTTCAATAGCATCAGAGAACTGATATGCCTTCTTATAATTTTCTAAGTAATCCTTTCTCCTCTGTGCTTCATAATAAGCATCATTTCTTAAAGGTTTAAGAAGTTGATCTATTTTCCATGTACCAGTTTGAGCATCCCATCTTGGGGTATCATAAGCATCATCCATATCTGGATTTGTTAATACCTGATAAACATCACCGTTAGACTGGGTTTCGTTTGTATAAGTATCATTATTATCCCAAGAATCTTCATAAGAATGATTAACTGCCAGATAAGCAACAGGTAATTCTGAAGCTGAATTAGCGTTTATAGTCTTCTTTCTTTCTGGAGATAAATCAGGATCCGTAGGATTGACCATAATGATCCTACCCTGTCCATCAATCTCAACTGTAAAGGTATCTGGTCCAACATAGGTATATGTCCCAATACCAACAGTTGAAATACCAGCCACATACAATTCAGTTGGAAGTGCGTAAGTAAATGTTTGCTGAATTTGAGCCATCTTTAATGAACCTTATTTTAGTTATTTATAAGTATAATTTAATTGTATGATACACAGACCATACCCATCCTACCTGAATCACCACAAGTACAATCACCACCGCAGGAAGATGTTCCCCATCCACCTACACCAGGTATTTGTCTAGTACCAACTGTCCAAGCACTTTGGCAATGTCCACCGCAGTTATTACATACAAAACATCCACCTCTACCACAACAAGCAGAATCATATCCATAAACAGTGGCAGCCCACATTCTCATTGGATAGTTTACATCAGCATGAACAGAACTTTCTTGTCCTCTGATTGTCCAGACTTCACCACCAGTAGCAGATCCATATGCCCTAACAGTACATGATAACCAAGGCATAACGCCATCATACCAACCGTCAGGATGTCCAAATCCAGGAGTCTCATAGTCACCAGAACAGATTGTTGCACCTGATCTACACATACATCCATTAATCCACATACAACAGCAACCATTACACTTAACTGGGAAGTACATGTCATTCCTATCACAAATCTGTTTGTACATACATCCAGACCAACCACCTTCAGCACAGAAGTTAGTTAATCCTGGACCTGTAATATATGAAGTTTCTCCTCTTTGTTGATTATATCCATCACTACCAGCATAACAACAGTAGGCACAACCAGCACACATAGTAAAAGAGCTACCAGAGGTTGTTGGCATAATTACAGAAGCATATGCTCCAGTAGTACCTGGCATAGTGTGCATACAACATCTAGATTCTGTAGTACCTCCACCAGCACCCCATATCTGGAATCTTACACAAGTTGTTCCACCAGGAACAGTCCAAGTACAATTACATCCACAACGAAAATATCCACTGGTATCACAAACTTTAAATCCTTGAGTAAAACTACCAGTCTCAGGAGCAGTTGGTATTCTACACCACTGATTTGCTTGAAGCATTGATGAAGAATCAACAATCGTTATAGCGTCAGCATTAGCACTGCCACCACCACCGCCTCCTGAAGCAGTAGCAATATCATCAGTTAAAGTCTGTAATTCTTCTTTTAATTTTTCATTAACCTCTTGTAAGGCATTATAGGTTAATACGTCAATTGCCATTAGCTTAGATCCTCCTCAACATCGGTGACTAGGTTTTGTGAGTTATAGGTAAGTTTCCATTTTTTAGATACGCCACCGATATTTTCAGTGAATCCCGTAACTAATCCGACATTTCCTGCATCATATAACATTTCGGAATACGCAGTATCACCTAAAGTTACTGCTGTTACATTATTACTAGCATTGGTTGTAATGCCAGATGATCTAGTAAAAGGTTCAGTAGGACCTAGTCCTCCACCACCTTTACCTTTATTGATAATTAAACCAACGTATCTGCCCATGCTTTATACCTCTATACTGCCTGTTCTAAACCATAGACACTAACACTAGTGTCACCAGTTGAGACATATACTATAACTTGTTTACCAGCATTTAATGCTATACCAGTTCTTTCAACAACTCCCTTAGCAGGAACCGTGACATCATACTCAATATACTCCGCAGATGTTGGAGTACCTGATGCTGCTAGAGCAATTCTCACGTTAACTGGGTTAGACCCTGAACGATTAAGAACGTTTATATTAACAACAGAAAGAGTTGACGCAGGAACTGTGTAAACAGAAGTATCAGTACTAGCAGTGGGAGCAGATTGCCCCAAAATTCCAGATGCCATTTTTTAATAATGTTCCTTTTCTTGTATTTATAAAGAAGTTATCATTAACTGTTTCCAGCCATGAAGAATGTGTTAACGTCTGATTGGAATTTAGCAGTAGCGATTCCAGCATTAGCACGACTTACTGCGTCTGCCAATGCTCCAGAAGTTTGTACACCAACGTATGTTCTAACTGCTGCCTGAGTTGGAACCTTAGTATTACTATTTTGTGATAGTGTTACATCAGTTGAGAATTCATCAATTGAAGCACCCAACTGAGCACCAATTGAACCCAATCTCAATGAAGTTAGACCAGATAGATCGAAAGCACTAGCATTCAATGTTGCAGAACCAGTTGCCTGGTTAACACGGAAGTACTTACCAACACGGAAGTTACCATCTTGGTCAGTTGAAACATAGAATACCCGTCCAGGGAACCCTTCAGTAATTTCTTGTGACTGAATTGGGTCTACCACAGGTACATCAGGCCAGTTAGTTGTAACTGTTCCACCTGTACCAACCTGTAAGAAGTCATGTCCTGTTAGTCTTGCCTGACTATAAAGATAACGAATCTTCATGTTCTGTTCGTCAAACGCTTTAGCAGCTTTTTGTTCAACGAGAGTTAGAACAGTAATTCCAGTACTGTCAGTGGTTATACCAGTTACATTAACAAATTCATCATCAATCTTATAGTAATCATTCTTAATGAATGGAGTAGGACTTACTACTCTCATTTGAGTGGAAATTCCTGTAAAGTCTTTCCAAACTTCAACACTATTAATTAAATTAGTTGTTGCTCCAATCGAAACAATCTTATCACCAATAGCATAAGAAGTAGCAACACCAGCACCATCTTGTGCTCTTGTTACAACCATTTGTGTTGCTGAGTTAATACTATTAATCTTAAGTAACTCAAAACCATTAGCAGCAGGTCCTAAAGCATATTCACCAGGAGCAAATCCAGTAATAGTATTAACGTTAATTGTAGTATCACCAGAAGCAACTGGAGTCAAGAATGTTGCTTCACCATCTTGAACTGGATAATGTGTTATATCCTTAGTTCCTCCAGTATGTGCAGCACCAGTTGTTGACCACTGACCCCTATTAATAATGATCGAACCACGACCATCAGCACCAGTCTGACTTACACCATCAATCACGAATGTAAATGGATCAGCACCAGTAATTGTGGTATTATTATATCCACCATTACCAGATCCCGTAACAAATTCTATACTACCATTGGCAGTAAGAGTTGGTGAAGTACCTAACCCAGAACAAACCATCGCAAATCCAGACTGACCTCTATTAGCATCAGTATTATTAATTAGAGTTGCTGTAGTACCATTTGTCAATCCTGTTATTGTTTCACCAGGAACAAATCCAGTACCAACACCAACACCACCAGCAGTAATTAATGAATAGAATAATTCAGTCTTATTACCACCTTGAATAGAGTTAATATATCCTTGAGCAGTTGAAACTGATCCTCTAATTCTTTCACCAACAGCGAAGTCATTAGGATCACTACCATCACCACCAACTACCTTAGTGTCTTTATCAAATTCTACGATCATTCCTTCGACTTGACCGTTTCTACTCTTCTCTTGCTGATTAAATCCAGAACTTACAATCGCATAATTACCCCAAGAACTGTTTCCAGCAAGAGATCTTATTCTACCACCACGAGTAGCAGCATAACTTATGTGACAATAGTAAGTGAAGGATGAAACTAATTCGGCAGCACCGTTATTAGTAATCCAGAATCCTACACCATCATCATGTATCTGTGTAAAGGAGTCCATAACAATTGATTTGTTAGATGGAGTAGGACCATCATCAGCAAATTGCCTATGAACATTACCATCTACAATCGCACCAACACCGCCTTTTGATTGACAAGAACAGTTGGAAATATATGGAGACTTAACAATAGGAGTCTCAGGATTTATTGATACAAACGTACCTTTAATTTCAGCATTATTAATATCCGAAGGTGCTGCAGTAAACGTTAGTGATGTAGAAGCAACAGTTTGAGTCTTATTTACCTCTGCAGTTTGTGAATCTGTAACGTTAATAACTGTTGTTCCAGAATCAACACCAGTACCTGTTACAGTAGTTCCAACCAAATCAGGGAAGAATCCTGTACCCGTTACAATAGTATTACTAATAGATGCTGTTGTAGTAAGAGCAGCTCCTGCTTTAACAAAACCAGTCATACCTTCCATTAGAAGGTCTTTCAACATAGTCTTGTTGCTCATCAAGAACATGGTTGCTTCCGCATTTGTTCTTTGTTCTATAGCATTAATAGCAACATCAGATGCTCCATTCTCATAAGTATCAGATGTTGTCCACAATCCACCAGAGATTGGTCTTATATGTACTTTCTTCTCTTCATAGTCAGCATATAAAATACTAGCACACTTATCTCCAGCACCATTAAAGATAGAAGAACCATAAGAAACATATGGTTTTGCTTTAGTAATACCGTTAGCAACCGCACTTACAAATGTATGAACATTACTATTACTAATTGGAACCCCTGATGCAGAGTTAACATTGACAGTAATTGTCGTTGATGTTATAGCAGTAATTCTTAGTGCTTTATTATGAGCATAGTCAGCACCAGTTGGTGTTTGTGGAGATCCACTTGCTCTTGGATATGCCTTCTGAGCAGAAGAACCAGTAGCACCATTATAATTACAACTAAATGTAATCGATTCGGTTGCTAAATTAATCTTGTCATTAACATTAAGATTATGAGCACCAATGGTTACAACCATTTCACCAGTTGAAGTGCTATAAGTAGCAAAAGTAGCAGTCCATGTTGACTGTGGAGCATTTGCTAAATCTAATACCTGATAATGAGCATTACCTGCAGCAGGTTTAATTCTAGAAGTTCTTAGGTTATCACCTACAATTGATACTTCAGTTGGAACTACAATGGGTAGATTCTCTTCATATGTACCAGCCTTTACATAGATTGTTGCTGGTCCAGTGGCAATACCACAAGCATGTTTAAGAGTAGCAAACGATCTACTGATATTTTCTCCAGTATTATTATCATTACCTTCTTCAGTTACATAATAAACTGGGTGAGTAACACTATTATTTTCCCATCCAGGTACACCTGATGAGCTTACTGTTAATGTCTGACCATTAGTTCCTACAGGTAATCTTGCAGCACCAGTAGTGTAGTAAACCAAGTCACCCTCGGTTGTCATCACATTGTTAGCAGCACCTTCTGCTACAACATCCCAATATGCACCAATAGCATCCGTTGAAGGATCTTGATTTGTACTACCAGCAGTAGCAACACCAATATAACTATTACTTAATCTCTTTACAACATCTCCTAGTTGATATGTTGTACTATTATTCCATGCACCTTTCCAATTAAATCCTTTAGTAACTAAACTCCACTTAGAAGTATCTGTTGGAACAACATTCGTACTAGTTGAGATAGCAACGTAACTATTTCCACCCCACTGTACAACGTTACCTGCACTGTAATCTGTAGCGACATCATAATATCCTACAACACTAAAACCTGTTGTCAGGATATCCCAATCCGCAGCTAGATTAAGAGATGGTATCTTATTTGTATGCTGACTTGTAGCAACATAAGTATAACCACCATATGCTACAACATCACCAGTCTGATACTCTGTCGAAGAACTCCAAGTATCTTCATAATTAAATGACTGTAAATACTCTTCTAGATTAGAACTAGTAGTGTCAAAAATACTAGTGGAGAATCCTACCTTTACCCTATAATGTGTATTACCATATTTAACTACATCATTAATTTTATAGTAAGCACCCGATACCCATTCACCTTTACTTGATATACCTTCAGTATGTAAAGACCAATTCGCACCTAGATCGTTAGCATAAAAGAGATTTTCGTTCGTAGTAGAAGTATGATTTGCCTTACATACGTAAGTATTAGCACCAAACTTTATAATGTCATCAATGACATATGCAGTTGATACTACCCAATTACTTCTCCAATTAAACTTTAGCCTCCCAAGTCTAAATTCAGCCATTGTTTTTTAATCTCCTATTTTGGTCCTGCGGAATAATCATGATCACCAAATTTTACAACTAAGTATCCATCGTCATCAATATGATAGGAGGTTCTCCTAAAATCAAATCGGAACTGTTGGTATTTATCTTGAGTATGATTTAAATAAGTCTTCTCTTCAGTAGTTTCATCTACGTAATCGACACCATCTAAAAAATCTGGATATTGTGTTCCATCAAGTCTATGAGAAACATCAACTACTCCAGGTTCAGTACTTTTAACTTTGGTATATCGTAACATACCATCAGCGTCTCTTCTCAGAGCATGTACATAAAAATTATTTTGCTGAGATACTAAAAGACCCCCACCTGCAGTGGAGCTAATACTCTCGCTCAAAAACATTGTCATGCAAATACCCTCCAGTAAGTATTAGTCCAAACTAATTTTACAGCAGCACCAGCGACATCACATGCTAACGGAGAATCAATCACGCCTTCATAGTTTTTAAACTGCTCATTATTTGGAGTTGCAACCATAAGATTATTTATGTCCCAATTAGATTCGGCATCATGAAGTTCAACAAAATCACCAATCTGTTTATTAGAAGGAAGAATTACTGTAAAAGATCCTGATGTTGTATTAGCAGCATAACTTGTGTTTTTAAGTAAAGTAGTACCAGAAGTTAATAATGTAAGAGATGGTACTGTAGCATCTACTGATAGAGAAAGGTTATTAAAATCAACAACAAGAGTAGTACCATACCCAGTAACACTAAGTCCAGTACCAACAAAATTAATATCAGTAAATCCTACTCCAATCCTTGGATCAATTATACCTGAATGTGGATTAAGTCCTGTTGATCCAACACCAATACCACCACCAGGATTAAATTCCTCACCATCCTTAAAAAGACTACCAAGAAAATTAATATCTTGTGCAACAGTTAATCCACCACCAACATAAACATCTCCTCGGACATCGAGTTTATATAATGGATTTGTTGTCCCAATACCAACTAACGGTGTTGACGAAGTGGTAATAGCAATATTACCTGTATTGTCATCAACAACTACAAAGGAACCAAGTTGAGAAAATTCTCTGTTTCTTGCCATCTATATGACTATTTTTACTTATTTATCACATTAACTAAAAGGGTTATCTGTGGAAGCAGTTGGTGCATCATTTTGAACAACCGTTCCAGTGACATTACCAGTTCCCCAATAAGCAGTATTAAGAACAGATGTATTGTGATCTAATAATACTGTTCCTGTTGATTCTGTTAAAGGTTGTACTGGTGGTGTGAAATTACTCATGTAACTAGAAACACCTTTTAGAATACGAAGATTGGACATATACCCATGAATATTGTAGTTAGTAACATTAGACCAATTACCCACCCTAATTGTATTGGTGTCTGTATCATTTAAAGTCGTAGTGTAGCTACCTCTATTAATTCCATTTTTATAATAAGTTATCGCACTAACTGGACCTGGTACAATACTCCTAGTAAAAGCATGATGTACCCAAACATTAGTATCTAATGCATCGACTGTTGAGGTAAGTCTAAGATTACCACCTTCAATCCATATCAATTTTTTACCAGTAGAATCTGCCTGAATAGACCACACTTGAGATAATAAAGGATTTGATTCGTAACCCTCAACAAAAACAGCAAATGGAACCTGAGAAGATGGTGAAGACTTAAACCAAAATTCAATGGTAAAATTATCAGTACCCATTGTAAAATTACCAGATGTGCCTGGAGTATAATCAAAATAATCATCAGAAGTATTACCTCTAAAGAAAGTACTTCTAGTTCCATCAACCACGGGATACCCACCACCAATTAAATATGGAGCACCCCAAGCAACAGTAACTCCACCATTACCACCATCACCACCAACCTCACCAGTGCCAATACTTACATCATTACCAGTTGTAGTTTGTCTAACAATTTTTGGTAATCTTGTTTGCCCAAAAGTAGTTTGTAAATTTCCAGTCCCATCAAGTTTATATTCCAGTTGTTCATTAACACTAGAACCACTTGCTGTGCTGATTACACTAATTGTAGCAACTTTTGAATAACCACCACTACTAGTTTTAAAAGCCATATTATTAATTGTTTTCTCTGGTCCATTATAAATTGTAGTTCCTGAAATAGATCCATTTGCATTTGGCCAATTCATCCATCCACCAGCAGGACTACCAGCACCAGAACCAGCACTAGCACCAGCTAAATTATATCCAACCTGAGATTCAAAATCACCACTCATATTAATGGCACTAACATTTGTTAAAGGAGGATCAAAAACTATCTTTGTATCGTTAGTTCCAGCACCAGGTTTTAAATTGATATAATCACTGCCAGTATTAGGATAAAAAACATAACCTACTGGATTCAATGAGCATCCACCACCTCCACCAGATAGTCCACCAGTTCCACCAACACCACTAACACCATTAACACCATTAGCACCAGTCTGATTTGGAATTACAGAAGATCCACCACCTCCATTACCTGTAGTAAGACCAACCGAATTAAATTCTCCAGCACGAGGTGAAGATTTATATACTTGTCCTGTAGTTGTATATTGTGTATTTGTACTATTTGAATTACCACCCTGAACTATTTTCCCATTACCAAAATTATAAAGACCAATACCACCGAAAGCAGTATTACCAATACCACTATTTCCTCCATAAGATCTTAAAATATATTCTCCATTCTGTCTTCTTACATAACTCTCTCCACCAGTATGAGCAATTCCTGTAGCAGATTCACCAGTTCCAGCAGCACCAACATGTACTTCTAAAACTTCACTTGGTGATACGGAAATATTATCAGACCAAATTAATCCACCACCACCTCCACCAGCAACTCCAGATTCTATCTGCCCTCCACCTCCAGCACCAATTGCCATGATGGAAACTTCAGTTATTCCTGGTGGAACATTAACACTATAAGTTCCTGGTGTTTCGTATGTTTCATAATTAGGTGGTACTATTCCAAGTACCATGAATGCCTGTTGTATTGCCATATCTTATATATCCTGTGCGTTAGATGGGAACGTTCTATTTGCCCCCCAAACAATTCTTACTGCACCATGAGATCCTGATATACCGTCTGATACACCTTGACCATAAGTGTTATTACTAGATCCACCAGTTCCACCACCATATAATCCACCTCTTATAGAAGTGGTTATTCCAGTTCCAGTTCCAGCACCAGCACCACCAGATCCACCACCACCATGACCTGGAGTATAATTAACTTCATCAATAGTTCTTGTATTAGGGAATGCTCTTCCTGTACCCCATATAATTCTTACTGCTCCACCAGCAGAAGTTCCTACAGGTCCACCATTACCATAAGATCCAGCACCTCCACCATAATTTCCACCATCTCCTCCATCAGGAGCAGAATTACTTGTACCACCACCATCAGCACCACCAGAACCACCACCTCCCATAGGAGTTGTATTACTACTATTATAAGTGTACTTAATTCCACCAGTTCCATTAGCACCTGATCCATATATTCCTACACCACCACCTCCAGCAGATCCACTTCCAGCACCGCCAGCTCCACCGCCACCGCCACCTTGTCCAGGATTACCATTTCCACCTTGAGGTCCGTAACCACCTGGAGCACTTTGTAATTGATAAGAAGATCCTCCTTTACCACCAGTTCCACCAGCACCTACATATCCACCAGCTCCACCGCCACCTCCAGCACCAGCTCCGTAACCATCATACGTCCATCTACTTCCACCTCCTCCACCATTACCACCACCGTCTCCTACAAAATCTCCACCAATGGTACTATAACTACCATAAGTATTTTGATTCTTCCATCCACTACCACCTTTAACAGTGTTCTTGTTTATAAAGTATGAATCTCCTGGTCCTTCATAATAATCTCTCCCACTACTAGGATCCCAAGGAGCACTATTAGTATTATCTGGAACTCCAACTACAACTGTATAAGATTGACCTGGTGTTACTGCTATATCATTCTTCCATCCTAGTCCACCACCAGCATTTCCATCAAAACCACCAGCACCACTCGAACCCATACCAGATCCACCAGCACCTACACAAACAACACAGACTGAAGTTACGTCAGAAGGACAAATCCAACTATATGTTCCTGGTGTTGTATATTCTTGCTGTCCTATTGACGCATCAGTGGTTATAGGATTAGTTACTCCATTACTACCTTCTCCCTGCAGTCCTACACCACCGCCACCACCAGCGTTTGTAAAACTACCAGAACTAATATATCCATGAGATCCACCAGCACCACCGCCACCATTACCAGTAGCAGCATTATTAGACGTTGATCCACCACCACCAGATCCACCATTTCCAGAATATCCACCAGTACCTCCTCCACCACCAGGACCATAAGTAGAATCTCCAGATCCTCCATTACCTCCATTGCCACCACCATCTCCTACATATCCACCACCAGCAGCATTAGTAGATGCAGGTAAACCATTCTCTCCTGCACCACCTTTCACAGTGGTTATATCTTTAAAGAATGAATCACCAGAAGAATTAGTACCAGATCCACCAGCACTTTGTGGTGTAACTTGTACAGATCCTGCTTGACCTACTTGTAAAGTATATGATTGTCCTGGTGTTACTTGAATATCATTCTTCCATCCAAGTCCACCTCCACCTCCACCATTTCCCTCTTGATATTGCCCCTGAAAAGAATTATATCCAGTACCAGCACCACCAGCACCAATACAAACTACGTTAATAAAAAATACACCTTCGGGGCATGTCCAACTATGGGTTCCTGGTGTTAGATATTCGTTCTGACCTCTTTTCTCTGCTACATTTCCAGTGTCAACATTTGGAAAGTCTCTATTCCTACCCCAGATAAGTCTTACAGCACCAGTTCCACCACCACTTGGAGATGAGTTAAGAGCAGCACCACGACCCCCACCACCATATGATTTACCTGAACCACCAGATCCTGCAGTAGCATTACCAAAATTAGTTCCATAATTTACTCCACCAGTTCCACTAGCACCCTGACCTAGAATACCAGTTCCACCACCTTCTCCTCCACCATTAGGAGATCCTTGATCATATCCATTTGATCCTCCACCACCTCCTCCACCTTGTCCATCAGATCCAGAATTTGCTCCTTGAACATATCCTGGAGCACCATTACCACCATTACCAGAATATCCACCAGCTCCACCGCCACCGCCACCATCTGTTCCGTCACTGTTTCCACCAGTACCACCATTACCACCACCATCTCCTACATATCCACCACCAGTTCCACCTGTAAATGCACTTGATCCTGATTGATTAGCATTCAATCCACGCTCACCCTTAACAGTAGTTGCGTTTATAAAATAACTATCCCCACCAACATTTACAGTATAAGATTGACCTGGTGTTACAGCAATACCATTCTTCCATCCAAGGCCACCACCTCCACCTCCTCCACCAGAGGAAGAATTTTGTTGAATAGATCCACTTCCACCACCACCAATACAAACAGCATCAACCAAAAATACACCAGGTGGGCATGTCCAACTATATGTTCCTGGTGTTGTATATTCTACCTGACCAATAATATTTGGTATCTCAGCATTTACTAATGGTGGATTATAAGATGGTTCAGTATAGGCTGGATTGTTACCAGATAATTGACTATAGTTGAGACCACCAGTGTAAGGACTTAAACTAGTATATTGTCCACCTGCTTGTTCTTGATGATTACCTGTACCTACATTAAAATCTGTCCACACATTAAAGGTATAATTACCATATGTTCCAACAAATGATCCATCATTAGGTAACTTAGCGACACCATATGATTCTGTATGTGCACCACTCCCTTTAATATTAACGATTAAATCGTCATTAGAATCAACTGTTATTTTAGTTACTGTTGCGAGAGCAGCACTACCAGATGATGGACCATTAACATCCCTTGCCCATACAACACTTCCAGAAGGATTAAACTTAACAATAATTCCCTTCTTACTAGAATTATATCCAGGATTGTCTTGAGTTTCACCAACACAATAAATGTATCCTGAAGAATCCGCAGCGACATCAAAGAAACTCCCAGGATAATTTGGAGATCCAGAATTACTAGTATTATTGGTATGCCTTAAATTTCTTCTCCAAACAACTCCTTGATTACCAGTAGTTGTATAGTTATCAATCTTAAACAAATAAGGATCGGGAGCAAAAGAACCATCATGTTGAAAAGATGCTACAAGATACATGTAAGGATCTACATATACCATTCCATAAGCAGTAGCAGTACTACCACCAGAATTAATTTTATAAAGACTGGATATACCACCAGTACTAGTTACATTCGCAACATGTAAATGAGGAATATTATTAGTTTGGCCATAGGAATTTATCCTACCTAGAGCATATATTTGATCTCCAATTTTACTACATCCCTGAAAACTTACACTAAAATTAGCATCAGTTTTATAATGAATAGAACCAACATCACCAGTAGAAGGATCTGCTTGTATGGTTTCCCATGTATCAGCTCTATTTCCCCATGTTTTAAGATTATTATTACTATCAAGTAATAAATCACCATTCGCAGCACTGCTTTCACCTGGTTCAGTTCCTCCTCCACTATGTGTACATTGTTTATAATATTGAAGAGTAAAATTAGAATCTAACTTAATAAATTTTCCACCAGTAGCATGTCCGTAAATATTATCATCACTATCAACAGCTAATCCAGTAATAGTTGTGGTGTAACCAGTATTGTCTCGAAGTTTATATGAATGTAATATGTTTCCAGTACCACCCAACTTATGAATAACACCCTTATCACTATTATATGAACCACCAATAATAACATTTCCAGCATTATCAATAACATGATCATTTAAAAACATTGCTGAAGCACTATTATCATAAAATTCACTAGTCCAATACTGCTGTCCTGCAGAACCAATAGTAATTAACATTTGTTGTATTGTCATATCTTCTCCCTAAACATCTGCTGTATTTGTGGATGGGAACAGTCTATTACTTCCCCATATAATTCTCACTGCACCATGACCACCTGGTTGGTTTGAATGGTCTCCACCACCTCCACCACCATATAGATGATTAGATTGACCATGTGAAGATCCAGCAGAACCAGCCGCAGATGCACCATTAGTTTGTGGACCACCAGCACCATTAGCACCTTGTCCTTTTATACCTGTGCCACCACCTTTACCACCAGTAGTATATCCAGAAGCATCTACAGCTTGGCAACCGCCACCGCCACCGCCTCCACCAGCACCAACTCCACCTGTTCCACCGTCATAAGAAGCACCATTACCACCAGTTCCAGAATATCCACCAGCACCTCCTCCACCAGCTCCATCTCCACCAGAAGATAAGCTTCCACCTTGACCTCCTCTTCCACCTACACCACCACCATCTCCAGTATAACTTCCACCTTGACCAGCACCATTACCACCACCAGTACCACCTTCACCTTGAACAGTAGATGTGTTTATAAAATATGAAGCTTCACCTGGTTGAGCAGTGTTAGATCCAACAACACCTCCAGTATCTCCAACTACCACTGTATAAGATTGTCCTGGTGTTACTGAAATATTATTTTTATATCCAAGTCCACCACCCCCACCAGCTCTTTCTCTAGCATTTGAACTTACCCCATTTCCACCACCACCAATTGCCACAACACTTACTTGTGTTACACCAACAGGAGCAACCCATTGATATGATCCTGGTGTTGTATATTCTTCTTGTCCCTCAACATACATGTCTTGAGTATTTGTGTCAGGAAAAGATCTACCAGAACCCCATATAATTCTTACAGCACCAGCAGCACCAGCAGCACCACCACAAGATCCATAATTAGTTTCACACCCTCCACCACCGCCACCATAAAGTCCACCCTGTCCACCAGCAACTAATCCAGAATATCCACCACTGAAAGTAGGTGCTGTTCCATTAGTACCATTATTTCCACCTGATCCACCCATTCCACCATACATAATTCCACCATAGTTATTATTAATTGGAGAATTAGAACCAGCAGAACCTCGACCCATTACACCCACTCCTCCTCCACCAGCACCACCACCAGTTAATCCATTGGCAGAACCTCGACCAGCTGATCCACCAGATTCTGAATTACCATCTGCAGAATATCCACCAGCTCCACCGCCACCACCATATGTCTGATGAGCACCACCATTACCACCACCGTCTCCTACCCAATTTCCACCACCATTATTATTACCTTGTCCACCACCACCTTTAACAGTAATTACGTTTATAAAATATGAATCTAATCCAGCATTTCCACCACCCGAAGTACCAGCACCACCAGCACCAACAACAACAGTATAAGATTGTCCTGGTGTTACTGGAATATTATTCTTATATGCAGTACCTCCTCCACCACCAGCTTGATAACTGGAAGAAGTGCCTCCACCTCCACCTCCACCTATACAAACAACACAAACAGAAGTTACTCCAGCAGGAGCAGTCCAACTAAATGTACCGTTCGATAAAAATTCTGCCTGACCAGGAGGTGTTGATGCTGTTCCCGATGATTCTACAATTAGTGCCTGTTGTATGGGCATTTTAAAACCCCCTAGCTCAGTCCACCGCCAATTATTGTAAAGGTATTAGTTCCTACACATAATACAGTAGCAACTCCTCTCTGTGCCAGAGTTCTATTACCAGTATTTGAAGTACCTGCCTGATACATGGTAACATTAGTTCCTTGACTTATTGTTATATCACTACCACTATTATTATAAATTGTTATTGCCTGACCAGGACTAAAGATTGTCTGTGGAACCGTGACACCTGAAGCAGTATTAATTAACTCACCAACATCTGCAGCAGTTAAAGTATAAGTTCCAGCTTTTGTGTTATTAACTATTTCTCTTAAATTACCAGCAGAATCATTAACTGCAGTAGCAGTCATGATACCAATAACATTAGCATTTCTACCAACTGCTATATCAGTACTAACCCCAACCTTAACAGCTTTCAAATCTAAATTAGGACTAACACTCTCAATCGCAGGTGTACCAGACGCTGGAGCTGTTATATTTAATTCCTTTACACCAAAACCCTTTTCAGACATCGTAACTTATTTTTTAGGTATTTATAAAGTTGATGCCACTTAATTTCAAACCATTGGCATTTTTTAATCGCAATGATATTAATGGACTACCATCTTCCTCTTCATTTCCAGTCAAGGCATCCCAAAGTATAATAGGTTCTCCACCTTGTAATGAATAACTATCATTCCAATCACCAGCAACTCCAGCGTTTGATCCATCTGTTCCAGCATACATTTCACTGGCAGATAGTGTTCCTACTGAATTAGTAACCCAACTTAACACATCAGTATATTCCCAACTTCTATTATCCTCCAATTTAGTTGCTATGATTCCACATGCTATAGGACAAGCAGAACTTGTACCACTGAATAAACAATCTTCAGATTCAACAGAAACAGCATTCAAAGTATAGTATGCGTCATATCTATTGTAATTTGTACCAGGCCAATTGTTATCACAAGCAGCAAGTGTTTGATCAGCACAAGCATAAAATGGAATTAAGTTTCCATTATTACTATAATAAACCTTTTGTTCTATACCAGTACCTGAAGTAGAATACATCCCATCATCAAGAGCACCTACAGGAATAGTTCTATATGTTGTTATTCCAGCAACAGAATCAGTTTGCTGTCCTATCTGACCAGGAAAACCTTGTCTGCTAATACTATTATATGCCTGATATCCCCAAGCAGTTGTTTGAGAAGTAGCATATGATGCATCAGGTCCTGTTCCCCAATAGTTATCATAATCTGGATGATCATACTTAACTAATTTTTGATTAGTATTTCCAGCAGAACAAACAAAAATTACACCAGCATCTATAAGTTCATTTCCAGCAGTAACCATACTATTTCCAACATACTCAAATCTTATCTCACCTTGAGAAAAATAACTTAGAAATGGTGGTAATGAATTATATTGAACTCCAGCAACAGTAGCACTATCAACAGTAATAGTTCCCTGCATAGATCCATGATACTCACAGTTGTAATAATATGTTCCAGCAGTAGTTGGTTTAAATGTAATCGTACCAACTTGAGCACCATTATTAGTAACACCTGCTGCCTGATTACTTGATCCAGTTCCTGCAACAGTCTTTATATAAAATGGATGTCCATTAGCATTTACATTAAAGGTAATAGTATCATACGCCTTAATTGTAATAGTAGCATTATTACCACTGACACTTCCGTTTACATCAGTACCCGAAAGTGTGTAAGCAGAAGCACCTGAATGGGTTACATCAGCACTATAAGAATTTTCAACATGTCCACTAGTTCCGTTACGGAAAAAGTAATAAGCTTGGTTTGGTAAGTCCTTTCTATATCCAAAACTATTACTACATACTGTAGGATCTCTAGAAGCCTTAGTATTATTAATAGGTTTATATTGATGAAATAATTTTAAAATATCAAAATATCTTTCTACACCAGTACCATATGTACCATAAGCATTGACATACCATTTATTTGAATTAAAAGCATATCCATAATTTCTACCATAAACCTGAGAAGCACATGGTGTTCCATGATAATTACTAGATCCAGCAGAATGATATGCTACATTGCTACCATTACATCTTTCTCTAGTATATCCAGTAGAAGCAACATTCACTGTTCCCATACTAGCAAAACTAGCAGATCTCTTAACAGAATCCGACCACCAACCCAACGCAACGGAATCTTGAGGAACAGTTGTACCATCCCAACGAGTAGTTAATCTTGCATTAGGATCAGCATTAAAATAATCAGGATCAATATAATATGGAGCGTCTAATACCAAATCTAAAACATCACATGTTCCTGTAGTTGATGAAATACTTTTATTGGTTAAAGTATTTCCACCAATATAATCAATAGGTCCACCTAAATTATTTTGAAATTCTATATGTCCCAACCATGCTGCTTGATCAGCAACAACACAATCAACATCCCTACCAGTAGAATATGATCCTAAAGAATTATTAATAATAGTTGAAGGAGATCCTTGCCAAGGATTAGTTTTAGATTTTGATCTTAATAGATGATATCCTGCCCTATTTAATTCAGCAGATCCTGGCGAAGCAGGAAGATTACTAGAAGCACTGGCTCTATAATTTCTAACCGTGGTTGAATATCTAGGATCCTGTACTACATCTTGAAGAAGAGCTGGATCTGGCATATAACTACCAGGATAAGAAGCAGCATCAATAGTTACAGATTCAACCTTTGAGCTCTTTAATAGATCATCAACTTCAGTAGGAGTTAAAAGATATGTTCCTCTAATACTACTATGTTGTTTAGGATCAGCACATTCTACAGAATGATTTGGAATATTATCTTCTAGAGTACCATCTTTAAGTAAGACTTCATGTATACTAGTCCAATCACGAGGACTCTTAGCAATAACAACATATTTCTTTTTAACATTACCAGAAGGTTCTTTTGGTAATGTATTTTTATACTCCTCAAATCCAGGAGTTACTGTTGTTCCAATTCCTACAGACATAGATAACTCTTATGATATGGATTGTCTGAATATTCTGTACGTAGTTACGCCCGATATTCCACTTTCTGGAGTTGCTTGTAGTTTACAATTACCACCAACAACTGTAGCAGAGAATGATGCGATCTTATTTGGATTAGACATAATCGCAAACTCTGAATAGTATGCGTTAGATCCATTCTGAGTAACTAAAACTTTTTGTGCTTGAAGGTTATTACCATTTTCAAGATGCACTAAGTATTCAGAAGTTTTTCTGTTGTCAGTAGATACATTAAATGAATCCATATCAACAGCAGTTCCAGCATTTGCCGTAAAGACTCCACCAGCAGTTGCTATACCAACACTAGATCCAATAGTTAATTCATCACTAGAAATAGCACCACTCAATGTAGTAGCAGTTAAGATTCCAGTTACTACAGCACCAGTATTTGTAGTCTCAATTTTTTTATTTCCCGAATAGAATATTTCTACACCAGCATCACCTGTAGCTATTAGGTGACTCTGACTATTCTTTGCTTCAAGATTAATAGTCTTTCCACTATCAGAGAAAGAACCTGATCTAATTGTTAGATTATTTGTACCAAGTATAAGACCATAAGTAGAATTTCCTTCTATTGCTAATCCAGCACCAGGACCTGGTTGTGTTGAGGCAGCAGATGTAGCAGTTGGACCCATGTATATCTTAACAGAGTCTTGAAACTGAAGTGCGTTTTGACTTGTATCCCAATACATTGCATCGGCATCAAGACCACTATAATTTCCTTGGAAATATACATCATTAGAAAATGTAGATATACCAACAACATCAATATTAGTTACGTCTTCATAAGTTAGAGTTCCTCCAACAGAAACGTTACCAGTGAACGATGCTCCCGTACCAACTACTTGTCCGACTGTTATATCTGGAGTACCAGTTAATCCATTAGAAGGACCATTAAAAGCACCTGTAAATATGGTTGCGGATACACCACCAGTCATATTAATAGAACCACTTCCATTAATAACCTTACCATTAAGATCTAAATTACCACCAAGTTGAGGAGTAGTATCTTCTACAACGTTTGATAATCCAACTATCGAACTCTCTAAGGTAAAACCAGCAGCAGTAACTCCAGCAAAAGATATTCCAGTACCTGCTGTTAAAATCGTATCATCATTAGAACTATCTGATCCTGCCAATCTTAATCTAACATTATTCCCATCCAATACGGATAACATACCGTAAGTAGTGTTAGTATCTGTGTTAACAGAACTAATAGTTGCCACACCAGCAGAAACTGGAGTTATATTTACGTTAGTTCCAAATACAAATGTTCCTGCAGTACCTACTAACGTACTATCGTCATACACAACAACACCAGTACCAGATGCGGTAACACCAGATAATCCAGATCCATCTCCTACAAATTTAAACGCTGTAGCAACGCCACTAATATTGATTCCTCCAGCACCCGTCAAAGAACCACTTACTGGTATATCTGCACCATAAGTTAATTCAGGAGAACCAGTTGCCGTCCTATTAACAAGTTTATCAGCTCTGAGCCTAGACATTAATTTATCCGATTATCTAAGTTAATTGTATTTATACTGTTGGTGGATCAACCGCCCACTATAAAATCAGTGCTACCACTGATAGTAAGATCGACATCATCATTAACAATAAGTACTTCATGCTTTATATAAGTGATATCATCACCCATATTAGCAGCGACAGTAGTATGTTCTGTAAGATTAATCTCTCTTGGAAATGATATAACATTATATAAGAATCCACTAGATCCTACGGTGCTTTGATTACCAAAAAGTTCACCAGTACGAGTACCTGTTACATTTAAATTAACAACATCAAGATTATTAAAAACAGTATCTCCAGTAGTAGAGATACCAACAAGTGCTGGAGCAGAGGTAACAGTTAATACTCCAGTAACAGGATTAACTGATAGACCATTTCCAACCTTATAAGCACCAAGTGTTGTTGCAGAACCTATAGGAAGAGGAGCTGGCTGAACAATCCAACTTATTCCATCAAAAATCCAACTCTTACCTGCTTCATTATGAATAGCACCATTAGTAGGATTATTAGGAAAATTTATCATTAGTTATACTTCTCTCCAGAGATTATTTATTATAGTATCCTCTAGGATATAATAATCCAGAGGAAGGTCTTCTACCAAAAATGAATCCACGAGTTCTATCTGATAGTCCTGTTAACGCAAAATTAACAGCAGTAAAAGTACTATCAAACACTCTAACAATAGATGAAAATATTGTTTTTACTGAAGTATAATCAATTTGAGAATTTGATTTTTGATTTAGTTTGATACTAATACCAGCAGTACCAGCCGCTGGATTTCTTGCCAGATTAAATGATAAGTTATTTGGATTTCTCCAGTTACCCCAAATCGTATACGTATATCTTCCATTGATAGCCGCTCCACTTGCGTCATTTCCCTGTAGTCCTGTAAAAGTATGATCAGCCATTAGTTAGCAACCCTCACACATAACATCAAAGAAGCAGTATGAGTAGTACCATTAGGATCAGATAACCCATTTATATTCTGTCTAGTTGATGGAACAACTACAGAATATTTTTCATTACCACTAACTGTCACTGTATCACCAACTCTATAGTCAACAGCATTCGGTGTGGTACTAGATTGAATAAAAACAAAATCATCTGGCATATAATATGGACATGGAATAAATTTACTACAGATAGGTATACCTGAAATTGGTTTGTAAAAATCTATTTGATTTGATTCGGTCTCAGGTATACCTTCAAAAGTTACATCTCTATGATAAATTGATGCCCATTGATAACTACTTCTATTACTAGATCCACCAGATGCAGTTGTATCAAATATACTCTGACCATAATTATCTGCCCAGGTCATCTTTTTCTGATGGGCATCTCTTAAATATCCATACAAATAATTTCTGGTCATTGGCATACCACTAGTACCAATAGGAACAGTAGCACATCCAGCATAGTTACTAGAATTATTACTCCATCCACTATAGGCAGCATAGAATCCTGGCATATAAGTTTCTATGTCGATAGATGCGTCATGATAACTAGGCGAATCATATGGTGCTATTCTTGTAATACCAGCCATATGGAAATGATCTAAATCTATTCCTGGATTTGGATTTCCATATGTAGTTCCTTTATGTAAGATAATACTATCATAAAGAATAGGAGTATTAGACTGATAACCAACAAAACTTATTATAGCAAAATTACTATCTTGAGTATTAGGAGCTTGATATAATCTGACTTCATGTTTATAAGTGTATGGGTTCGCATCACTTGTAAAACTAATAACTTTAACATTATCACCTGAATTTGTATCTAAATCCATTCCTAGTTTATTATATGATTGTATCTCAGTACCAACTGCACCTGCCCAAGTACCCAAAGATGAACTATAAGTATTATAAGGTTTTCTAGGATCACTTGCTCCATAATGATTCATACAATTCCAATAGATTCCACTACTGATACTTAATCTATGAGAATTAGTACTATCACTATTGCCTGTACTTCTAAAATCAAAATAAAATGCATAGAAAGTTACCCCATACTTTTTACCTGAATCATTTTCTACTCTTAAAATAGCCCACGTATTGTTTTTAGCTTTTTGCCACCATCCACCAACACCTTTATAATCTGTTGAATGTAATGAACATGTTCCATCACAAACATAACTACTAGTTTCAGCAGCATTTACTCCAAATTTTATATCATTAGTAGATGTTACTCCACCAGTTAATGTACCATCAATAGTAAAAACTTTACTATCTGCCCATCCACCATTCTGACCCGTACCAGCATCATATGCACTAGTAGAATTTGAAGCTACATTCATAACTTCTATTTTTCTAACACGATTATAATGATTGTTATTATAAACAGAACTATTTCTCTCTATACGCAATTTTAAATCCTGAGCACCTGTGGTTGCCCCTCCACCAGTTGAAGCAGGAATAGTAACATACCAGTGTGGATTGTGATCATTATATGAACTATAATAATTATGGCATCTACCACGAACACTTATCTTACCCTGCATGGAAGTAGGATTAGCAGAAGAAACATACCAATATTCATTTCTTGGATACCATTCCTGACTATTAGGCCAAGATTGTCCATATGCATTTTTTGGAGTTACCTCATAATTATTAAAAGCAGACCTATTTCCAGGCTTAATTGAATCAAGAGCAGGTACAGTTCCATTACCAGGTTGATCTATCCAATATTCTGCCATCTGATCTTCACTACATCCCCATCCAGCAGTCATCCACTTTATGAAATTACCAGTAGTATGCTCTCCTGATATTGAGTTTGGATATCCAGTAGACTGATTATACCAAGCATTTGGTCTACCGTTATATTTTAAATTATCACGATTAGTGAAAAGTAATTCTTTAGTAGAAGAATAAGTATCACCATTAGCAAGAGATTGATTAACTACTTTAAATTCAGCAGCATCATCATTAGGAAAATGATACTCTACAGTATCTCCCGATAGTATTGTAACTTCTCTATCTTTATTATTAACTGAACCATTATTATTATCAGTTCCAATTGCTTCTCTAAAAATCTGCTTATTAGTAGTGTCATATAAGTATGTTCCTGAAGTAGGATCACCTGAAAGATTCTTTACAGGAGTTCCAGCTATTGCTTGAGCATAAGTATCTGCTAATTTTATTTCAGTATCACTTACTCGAATTATATAATAAGTATTACCAGGTGTGAGTCCACCAATGTTATTGGAACCTGCACTATCTTCAGGCATCCATACAACTTTCTTTCCAGTTTCAGAAAAAGTATTTACTTTAGTACCATCATCCTTATAATATACCGTAGTTAATGGGAATGTAATAGTATTAGTACTGGCATCTACTGAAGTTGGTTTCCAATATTCCTGTAACTGCCAATGATCTGTGCCATCTTTAGTTACATCAAATCTTCTTGTACAAAAATCACTTGAAGAAACATAAGCAGGAACTCCTCCAACTCCCATATTTGAACTATAGGTTACTCTATTTCCAGATGGATCATCAAAAGTTCCTCTAGCAGATATATTAGCTGTATTAGCATAATTAGGACCATTAGCAGGAGCAACAAAATTAGGAACACCATATTTTATAGTTCCACTATGCCATCCAAGTTGAGAAAATAATTTTTCTAACTCCTCTAATAGATGACCATCATTCCAATTCTCATTATCCTGATTTAATTTGTAAGCAATTGGTGTTACTGCCATTTAACTATTCCCCTATTTTTAGTACAGTCAATGTCACTGTGACTGCTGTAGCCGATCCAGTTCTATTATTTATTGCTAAGTATATCTTATTCTCTCTGGGATTATCATTATTAAATCCCATGATGCCAGGTGTTATCAAAATTTCTTCATCTGTTGTTGATGTCAAAACTTCAGCAATGACTCCACTTCCTGGTAATGGATCATTTCCAAGACTTCTTGAAGCATCAGCAGTTCTCTTTGCAGCATCACAATAAACTCTAACCCAAGAAGCAACACTTGTTTTAATTTTGAATAATGTATATACTTTGTAACCATTAGTAATATCCACATTACCATCAGCACCTGCAGCAATACTAGAGCTAGTTACAGGCAAATCTTCTATAGTAGAAGCACCAGCAGCATCAGTATACTCTAAAGCATTTTCAGCAGAATTAACCTTTAAGAACTTACCACCATAACCAGTATAATCATTAGGTGTATCACTTAATCCTTTGAATGCTGTTGATCCACTAGCACCAGACTCATCAGTATCTGGTTTCCATACTGAATTTGTATCATCCCATTTTAATACTTGACCATCTGATGGTATGGCACTAGAAACATTTGAAAGATCAGCAAGATTATTTGATGTAGGAGTCCACTTCTGTGTAGAACTAACATACTTCAATCTATCATTATCATTTGGACTTGCATTCTTAAGATCATTAGAATCCTCTAATTTTCCAGTTTGACCAATATCTGATAGAGATGGTTTATTTAAAATACCACCAGCACTTCCTGTAGGATTTGCAGTTGTACCACCATTCACATTCCAATCTGGAATATTAACAGCAGGACTGCTAATTGTTATTTTACTATTAGTATTATCCCAAGCAACTGTAGTTCCAGAACTAAGATTAGTAGTCCTTACACCACCTACAATTTCAATAGTATTAGTAACACTATCATCACCACCTGCTTCGGGAACTAAATTTATCCTAGCACTATTAGAAGTTAAACTACTACCAGTAAGATCATACTTAGTATCAGTAGAACTACCACTACCAGAAGCAGTAGCAGTAATTATTTTAGATGTACTATTATAGGCAAAAGATATATTCGTATGAGCAGTATTATTGCCCTGAAGCATAGTACCAAGAGCATCCTTTGCTTTATTGTCGCTATATTCTTCAGGGAAATCTGGAACTGAGAATAATAAAGTATTAGAATCAGTTCTTGAAATGATTATATTACTACCAGCAAATTTAATATCAGTATCGGTAGAAGATAAATTATCAGTAAATCTTAAAGTAGAATCTGCAGGACCAGTAGAAGTTTCAGCACTCAAACTAAAGGATCCAGAATTTACAGATAATCCAATCTCATCCTTACTCTGAGCATTTGTTGATTTTGATATTGAAAGTCCAGTACCAGCATGAAGAACAAATTCAGTAACTGTTGGAGTGGATTCATTATCACTTAACTTTATCGCCTTTCTAGAAGAATTATATGAACTATCTCCACCAGTATAATTTTCTGTAGATACATCATATACTTTCTCTATAGTACCAAGTATGGTAGCAAGGTCTGAAGATGAATTATTATTTGTTGTTACTACTCTTTGTCCAGTCCAACCAGATCCATTTGAAAGATATAATGAATTATTGTTATTGGCATATGCTAATTGACCTTCATTAGTAGCAGTAGCAGGGAAGGCAGATGTTGAAGCATATCTTGATATACCTATAGAATCTGATAATTGTTCATTAACCCAACTAGTTCCATTCCATTTAACAATATCACCAGCAGTAGCAGAAATGATAGTAACATTACTAAGATCACCTAAATTACCAGCAGTATTTGAACTTACTACACCATTACCATCAATGGATAATCCAGTACCAATCTTAATACCACCCAAATCAGATGCTGTTGCTGCAGGTAATAAGTAAGGTACGTGTGTGAATACACCAGAAGCATCATTATATGTAAGAGAATTTGTACCAGCAGGTGAAGAGGTAACTGATAAATCACCTAAAGCAATTCCAGATCCACTACCAGCAGTTTGATCAGCAGCAGATTGCCATTTCTGAGCACTGCCATTCCACTTTAGTACATGTCCGTTTGTAGGAGTACTAGCATCAACATCACTCAAAGTGTTTATTGAACCAAGTGTTAGATTAGTTCCATCACCATCAAAAGAATTAGCAGTTACTATACCTGCTACTGTTACACCAGTTTCTCTAACAGTAACTATACCTACATTACTCTTATCCTGAATGAAAAATTCTTTGGTGCGTAAATAAACACCACCATCACCAGCAGCTACATACGCATTACCATCAGTATTACCATTAATCGATAACTTAGCATCACTACCATTACCACCCTGACTCTTAGGAGTTCCACCAAAGTAAATTAATTGATTACTAGAAATAAAAACATTACTAGAATTTACTTCTAAACCACTTGTGAAACTGGATAGTCCAACAAAAGTAGAAACACCAGTTACCCTTAAATTTCTAGTATTAATATCCTCACCGAAACTTGGTGGATCATTCTCATCACCACTCGTTACTTTTATACCTTTAACCCAAAGTTCATTTCCAACATAACAATCATTATCAATATAAACATTATCTTTAAATGTACCCACACCAACAACAGTTGACATGCCAGATACATTCACAGTATTCAATTGTGAATGACCATTACTTACCGTGAAGTTCTTACCAGAAACTTGGAATGTTGTTCCATTATAAGTTACGTTACTTCCACCTACTAATTGTCCACCATTACCAGCATAAAATACACTATTTACTGGAGTTGATTCAGAAACAAAAGTAAGAGCCTGTACAATACCTTGAGCATCTATTGTACCTGAGAATGTGGAAAGACCACTTACAGATATTCCTCTACGGAATGATGCATCAAAATTAGTATCAATATGATTCGTATTAAGTTGGGCAGAATTACCCATCTTAGGATGATTTACACACTGATAATATAATGTAGATGGTGTATGATCTGTTACTGTAATCTCAGTATATGCTCCTACATTACCAGCAGTATCATTATAAGTTACATTATCTTCAAATAAAAATTGCTTATCTACATCTAAGTAAAACCTTAATTGATGCGTAGTATTTGAAGCATCACTCTGATCAAATCTATATTTTCTACCAGGAGTGAGAGATAAGAATGGTGATTCTACACCATCTAAAGTATAACCCTTAGCACTTCCATCACCTAAAAATCTATGTGCATTTGTTTTATCAACAACCTTAATAATTAACGTTTCTGTAGTAGCACTATGAGAATGTGAAAGATGACTTACACCATCAATAGATCCAGAAACATCTAAATCACCATTTATATCAGTATTACCATTGATAGTAGTGATACCAGTTACCTTTAATCCACTCTCAGTAACTCTTAATCTTTCATTACTTAATATATTAAGTACTAAATTATTTCCATCACTAACATGGGATATAGCAGCACCAATAACTCCATTGTTATCACGAAAATCTATACCAGATTCTTCAAATGCTCCAGTTTTCTCAACAGTAATTCTAGGATAAGAACCTCTAACATGGAATAATGAATAAGGAACAGTAACGTTACCAATTCCAATCTTTCCTGTTCCATTAGGTTGAAATAATATATGAGAGTTTGAGGTAGTTACAAGTTTCTTACCATTAACATCAAGATCACCACCTAACTGTGGAGTAGTGTCAGAAATTATATCAGATAATCCACTACCAGAAGAATCATTAATCCACCCAGTTCCAGCTTGATACTTAAGTACTTGACCTGTCTGTGGAGATGATAAAGTTGTATCAGTTAAACCTTCTAAAGTACTAGATCCTCCTCCTCCACCACTATTATTACCCGTAGTACTTAAAATTCCAGTATTAGTAACTGTTAATCCAGTTCCTACTATAATACCACCTAAAGTAGTATCAGTTGCAGGAGGGAGTGTATATGAAACGGATCCACCACTGCCACCACCACCAGCAGCAGCATCAACCCACTGTGAGCTATCCTCATCACTATAGTATATCTTTAACTGACCTTCATTTGATTTCCACCAAAGATCACCACTAGATGCATTCTGTGGGGCAGTATTTCCAACACTTACTCTAGTACTACCTCCACCACCAGCACTACCAGACCCACCACCACCAGTAGTAACAGTGTTATATGCTATTAGTTCAAGTATGTCACCCTCAAAAGCAGGTGATAATAAAACTACCTGAGTACCATTAGTAGCAGTGTATTCCGCACCAGGAGATAACTTAACTCCATTATAGAATACGTCAAGAAAACCAGGATTATATTGATAACTAAATGATGTTTGACCAGCAGTTGTAATAAATCTCTGTTCCGTTCTTAAGGTTGGGAAATCAGACCAAGTTACACCTATACCAGTTGATCTTAAATATTGAGCATCATTTCCAGTAGACCCACCAATACTTACTGTTCCAGACTGTATATCAAGACCACTTCTAGCAGTAATGATACCTAGAGAATCTATATTAGTTACATCTTCATAAGTTAATGTTCCAGCAATAGAAACATTACCGAGGAATGTAGCAATTCCACTTATCTGTAAATTTCTAGCAGTTACATCATCAAACTGTGCAGGAGCACTACCAGAAACAATAATGCTAGGAGCATTTAATTCACCACCAACAGTTAAGTCATTGGTAATATTAGCATTACCTATAACATCTAATACTAATTTGTTCTCGGTAAATGAACTTATACCGATATGTTGATGGGGAACTCTTCCGCTTCTAAATCTATTTGCCAGCATTATTCTTTAAGCCTTTAATTAAGAGTTTCTAAAATACTTCCAATGAATTTTACATGATTAGGATTACTTGCAGATAATTTAAGAGAATCACCTGCTTCAAGAACTAACTTGCCTTGGGTCAAATTAATAGTATCATGACCTTGAATTGCCATACTTTTAACAACTGGTGTTGTAACTGCTATTCCAGCAGTTATTCTAACATGATCCAACGACACTGTATGTGCTGGAGTATCAACGTTAGTTGCTTGTGCCAGTAAAACAACGCCACTATATCCAACTGGAGCAGTATAAATTCCAACTGGATCAGATGGAGCAACGTATGTTACTGTTTGAAATACATTTAATGGTAAAGCCATTTTATAAATCTCCTCCTAATGCTAGAATTAATGGCGTAACGTTAGCAAACAAACTCTTGGAATAAAAATTACCAGAGATTGTTCCGTTAATTTGATCTATTTTTACACCTTCACCAATTCGGAAGTTACCACCTTGATCAGTACTGGTATAAACAACTAGTCCACCATTGCGATTATCAACTTCATTATCCTGAATGGGAACACCACCACGAGAAGGAAGAGATGTAATGGGATCTGTACCACTACCAATGTATTCAAAAGAATGACTAGATGCTAGTATTCTACTTTGTCTAAAGAATGGAACAGTTGAACCAACCCCAACAGAATAAGGAAGATTTTCATTAATAGTAACTGTACAAATTCCAGATGAAATTGGAGTTGTATTCTTAATAGAATAATATGATGGGAGTAATTCTAATGTAGCTGTTGCTGTATTTATCCCAACGTCTGGAGAGGAAAATGTAATAGTTGGTGTGGATGTATATCCTCTACCATTTGAAACAATTTGTACCTCATCAAGATGATCTCCAATAATAGTAGCAACTGCTGTTGCCTTAACACCCCATGTTCCAGCAGTACTTGGAGCATCTACTACTATCTTAGGTGCTACATTATATCCACTACCTGGATTGGTAATCTTTATCTTACCAACAGTATAGAATAAATCATCAAAGTAAACTACTTTACCATCAAAAGGTCTAATCACATTAATAGATACTTTACCACCACCAAGATAATCATGAGCGTATTTAAATGGTCCAGTATGTACAGTAAACTTCTTACTGTTTATTATTGATGCAACACTAAAGACACTTCCATAATTATCAGGAAACTTGTCATGAGTTGCTACACCAACATTAACAGCAAAAGTGTTAGTATCACCAGATTCAATACCCAATATCTGATTGTATGATGGATCAGTAGTTCTTGGATACGCATGTTCAGTAGCATAATTATCTCTTGAACATGTAAACACTAAAGAATTTGGATCTATAGTTACAGTATCGTTTGCCTTTTTAAGTCCACTACTAACTGCCGATTTAAAAGTATGCTGTGAGGTATCCTCTGAAACTCCAACATTTACCTCAAAGGTATTCAATGTTCTATTAGATATCTGTAACCACTTATTATAAACAGGATCTGTTACTCTAGGATAAGAATGATCTGTAGCATTATTATCTTTATCGCAAGTAAATGTTAATGAATTAGGATTAAACTTAATATAATCACCATTATTAAATCCATGATTACTAATAGTAACAGATAATAAACCAGTAGTGGGGGTATATGTAGCGTTCGATACTGTATGATTGGTTGATCCAGATAACCCATGATTGGCAACTGTCATTACCATATTTCCAGAAAGTGGATTATAAGCAACAGAAGTTGGGGTTACTTGATTACCTCCAGTAATATTAACAGAATTACTTGTTGAAGAAGCATAAACAAAATTATGAGTGTAGTCACCAATGGTACAACCATAACCCAAATTGGTTAGTGAAACACCCATACCAACATTAAATCCATTATCAGTGTAAGTTGTAATGGTTGTAAGACCAGTTACATGGTCATACTCAGCATCTTGAATACTATGAGGATTAGTTTCACCGAAATTAACCTCAAACCTATCTGCATTCTCCTTAGATACTGATGCTATAGTTCCCGTATATTGATGAGCACCTTTTCCATCAGCAACTAATCCAAAGTTACCAAAGGATGAGTTAGAGTTTGTTAGATCACATTGACCACCAGATGCGGTAAAGACAGCAGTATCACTATTGATAGTGAACATAGAAACTATCTGGGCATATCCCTCATTAGTAATAGAACACCCTACACCATTCTGATTATATTGAGTAAATGAATCAGTAACCATACTTTTAAATGGTCCTATCTGATGATTACCATCAATCTTCATACCAATACTATTGGTAACGAAGTTAGTAGAGTTTAAAATATATGGTGACTGAGCACTATACTGAATTTTATCTGGATCAAAAGCAACAATTGCTTTTCCAATATCCATCGTTCCTGTAAAAGAAACGTCACTAATCAAGACACCAGGAGATACATGGAACAAATCTTGATCAGCATTTTGAGGTATTATACTTACTTCTCTTAAACTTCCACCGACAATACTTATTTGCTTCGGTACTTTTATTGGATTATCTTCTACGTAAGATCCAGAAGCAACTTTAATAGTAGTTCCTTCTGAAGCAATTCCGACTGCTCCCTTGATTGTTGCTTTTGCGTCTGCGAGGGTGAGTCCTGTGTTGTCGTCGTCTCCATTCTTATTAACATATAAAATATTTGCTACAGATGCACCACCAATCTTTACTACTTCAGTCCCTATGCCTGGACGATAACGTAGTGTGTATAGCTCAGCATCATACGTGTTAAGAGCTAATTCACCTAATTGGAGATCCTGAACTACTGGAACTTTTCCAGGAACAGCGGACCTTTTAATCCTTAATGGAGTTCCCATTTATATATTATTCGGTATGTACCTATAAAAAGCAGTATATACTGCTGGTTTATTTATTCAAGTTAAATTATTCCTTCTTGGGCGATACTGAAATAGATCCTGTGGGGGATCAGGTTGCATCCACTTTCTAATCTTATTGTATCTTTCTATAGAGAAAGATTCTTGATTAAAAAACCATTCTTCCCAATCTTCATGACCCTTCTTTTGGTTACATGAATGGCAACAGCAGACAACATTCTTAGTAAAGTCTGGTCCACCTTTTGCTCTTGGAACTATGTGATCTATAGTAAGATGAGTATCATTACCACAGTATGCACACTCATAATTCCAATTTTCTTTTATATCTCGCCTCCATAACCGCTTTGCTTCTGCTGAACTTGTAGTCTGTAAGTTAAACACATAAGCCTTCGGAGTATGGAAAATAGTCATAAACTATTTGCTTGGTTAAAATTATTTATTAAATCTATTTGCGACCCAATGATACACACCATTAAAACTAATTATAATCCTTCTACCAATCTCTACCTCAGTTTTATGCTCTAACCAACTAGGAAACAACACTAACATACCAGACTGAGGAAATATAGTATTATAATGATGTGTATTCTGAACATTAGATTCTGGATTATATATTTCAAACATCTGATTTTGAGAAATAGGACTCTTAAGTATTAATGGAGATACTGGTTCATTCATTTTAGGATAAAACACACCACTAACAACACAAGCCTCATGACGATGTAATTCTAATCTACCACCAATCTCAGTTATACTTGACCAACTATTTTTAATTACAATATTATCAACTCCCAATCTTATGGAATAATCATTAAGACAATCTTCAATAGAAGTTCTTAAATTAATCAAATTAGGATTATCTAAAATATCACAACCACTATTAAAATCAGTCTTCCCACCATCAACTAAATAAAATTCTTCTTTTGAAGTATTCTCAATAACCTCAGATATAATTCCCATATCCAAATGGGAAAGATCATATAAAGAAACTGGTGTTGGAAATAAATCCAATTCTTCTTTTTGTATTCCCATTAAAAAAGGAGGGTATTAACCCTCCTAGTATATCAGATTGTATTGATTATATCAACCAATTGAAGGAGCAACAAGAGCAACTTCTGTCTCATTAGCAGATGCTAAGTCAAGAGGGAAGTTGTGAGCATTACGCTCGTGCATTACTTCCATACCAAGGTTTGCTCTGTTAAGAACATCACCCCAAGTAGGAACTACTTTACCAGATGTGTCTACGACTGACTGGTTGAAGTTGAAACCATTAAGGTTGAATGCCATTGTGCAGATACCCATAGAGGTTAACCATACACAGATAACAGGCCATGATGCGAGGAAGAAGTGAAGACTTCTGCTGTTATTGAAAGATGCATATTGGAAAATAAGTCTTCCGAAATAACCATGAGCAGCAACGATGTTGTATGTCTCTTCTTCTTGTCCGAACTTGTAACCATAGTTCTGAGAATCTAACCCAGTGGTTTCACGGATAAGTGAAGATGTAACAAGAGAACCATGCATAGCAGAGAATAATGCTCCACCGAACATACCTGCAACACCTGCCATATGGAATGGGTGCATAAGGATGTTATGTTCTGCTTGGAATACGAACATGAAGTTGAATGTTCCTGAGATACCTAAAGGCATTCCGTCTGAGA
>Ga0208158_1000106_pt1 | contig 37772 bp, 38 predicted proteins | sample 8_EtaG_FD_184081 | JGI IMG/M metagenome (GOLD analysis project Ga0208158, IMG submission 184081) | Marine viral communities from the Subarctic Pacific Ocean - 8_ETSP_OMZ_AT15162 metaG (SPAdes) (version 2) | ecosystem: Environmental > Aquatic > Marine > Oceanic | place: Pacific Ocean | collected...
TAATGACTGAGGGAAATGGGTGGCAGGACAAAGATACCTTGTAGGGTATGAGTAGGTCATAAACAAAAAGAGCCAGGGATTAACCTGGCTCTTTTTCTATAAAGGAATTGTGTATTATTTATTATCTCCTTCCATTATTTCAGTCATCTTGTTATTTATTTTTTCTACTCCTGGAACAACAACTTTACTCATAGCCTTAACTTGGTCAAGTCTCTCTTTCCAGTCACCTTGAGTACCAGGGTAACAAAGTTGATTTAACTGACTACTAAGCTCTTTTCTGGCTACTGCATATTCAATAACATCATCTATATCATCAAAGGCTACAGCATCACCACCATCATAAGAATTTGATAAAGCCACATCAAAAGTAAAGCTATTTTTATCAAGCTTTGTCTCTGTAACTCTTACACCATAGTCACCAGAAAATCTAACAACACAATTAATATCTACACCAGCATCAGTTGTAAATTTAATAGTGTGATGGATTCTTGAATCATCATTGCTTCTATGAGCCTCAGTAAGTCTTACACCTTGAAAGTCATATTTAGCTAAGTTTTTAAGGTTTCTATCTTGAAATAAACCCTCTATAAACTTAGATATAACAGACTCATTATGTGTTTGAATATTCTGGCTATTATCTCTGTGTAATCTGTTGCTATCATCATCTAACCTACGAAAAATACCAGGCTCTATTTTCTTTAATAGAGTTGTAGTCTTAGCGACATCTTGAGAGTTCCAGCTATTTGCAAGGCAAGGTGATTTGTAGCTATAGTAAAAACCTTGTTCACTTGAAGCACTATCAAGATTACCATACCCACCTGCACCACCTTGGTGTATTTCAACCTGGAAACCAGTATCACTACATCCAAGCTCTAAACGATAACTAAAACTCTTACCAAAGTTATCTTCTATGAATGAATCTCTTAATTTAGCTATAGTGTAATCAGAGTAATCAACACCTATCCATCTTGCACCATTGTGCTGAAACTTTGTAGTGTTACGAAGTGGATTACGAGCATCCTTATTAAACTCTTTTGGGAAAGAAGCAATATCACCAGATAAATCATAACTATCAAATGCTTGACCACATTCCTCAAGAATCTCAGATACTTTAGCATTATCCCAAAGTATTTGTCTGTTGTGCCTATATACCTTAATATCATTATCATAAGCGTTCTGGATAGCATCAGTCATCTTGCAACCATTTACACCACTACAAAACTCTTTAAGCACAGCCATAGTATCTTTATGAAACCAGTTATACTTAAATTCTCTTGTTTCACCAGAGTGAGGGTAAAGGTCTTGATACATAGCCTTTTTATAATCCTCTTTAGCAACAATAGTGTGCCACCCAAAAGATATAGTATACTCAGCAGTACATTTTGTATCTTCTTCCAGAAGCTCATATCTACTATAAGGATTTTTATCACCTTTTTTAGCTATATAAGACCATTTAATTTGTACTTCATTTGTATAACCATATTTCACTGTTGAAGCTTCAGTCATTCTATGAACAGCTAACCTCATAAAATCATCATCATTTAACAGTTTTTCATATGATTGAGACCCAAAGTTATAGTCATCAGAACTATAATCATTACCGAATATAGCTTGAAGGACAATCCTGGAAAGACTATCTTTAGCCTCAACTTTATTAAGTTGACCTTTCATCTGAATATTTCTTTCACCTACAGCATCAAAGAAACATTTAGAATCACTATAACGAGACTCACATTCATTTTTAAGGATAGCCTGTTTAATAGTTAAGATACATCTGTGATGAGCATCATCTTCACCCATCAAGTTAAATGCTTTAGACTTACCAGCACTATTATATCTGGCTATTTTATTTTTAGTTGCCTCTTCATCTTCATCTCTGTAGCTATAACCAGCCTCACCAATAATTCTACCTAACTTATACTTACCGTAGAAATTATCACCTACAAGATTCTCACCATTCATTGTACCTACAACTTCATCAACTTCACCTTTTAATGAGTTTTGGTTTTTGTAACCTTTTACATTAGTAATGTTAATGTCAGTATTTTTCACTAAGTGTTTAACTGCTCTTAGTTTTTTATCATTTAACCCAGTACAGTTTCTTTCAGTAAGTTTTACTGCTGGAGATTTTTTAGTTTTATTTTTAGTATTTTTCATTTTTCTTCCTTTATTTTATTTTAATTAAACAATACACAAAACAAAGTTCGGAATAAATAATTTACCAAACAAGACTTTTTTTTACACCTAATAATTTTAGGTATTTCTGGCTCTCGTGTCTACAATATATAATTAAATTAAACAAGAAAAATCTTTCCTGGAATTTTCTCGTTATAAAATATTGAAAATACTTAGAATTACGAAACTTTAATATTTAAGGTCACAAAATACAAATATTGGCTAAATAGCTATAAATTAGCCTTAAAACAATAAGTCAAGTTATTTTTAAATACAGCAATATTTTCTCTAATTATTCTCTAAATTTATTTAATGATTGAAGTATTTTTACTAATTTTTGGCACATTTTTAGGTTTTGGAATCACAATTTCAGCCACATTTTTTGCTAATAAACACACTAAAAAAATCTACGAATCAGTTTATTTTGTTGAAAGAGTTGAAGAAAATGTACCAGAAAATGACAATATAAAAGATACAGAAGAAGCCTATAATTGGGATACCTATGAAGACCATATGAATAAATTCGGATTACCAGAAGATGACGAGGAGTTAGAATCTTATGACAAAGACAGAAACTAATAAGCCTGGATATATAGACAGAGCTTTAATCTGGTTCGTCAATAAGATACCAAGATTTAATTTTGTTATACAGCAAGGCATTGGAGAGGCATATGACCTGGGATACCAGAGAGGCTTAGAGGAAGGGATGAAGATAGACCCTACAAATAAGAAAGCTAAACAAAAAATTAAGAGAGCTATTAAGAATGCTTATAAGGATATAAACTAATGTCTAAAAAGTATGTAAATTCATCTCCACCACTATCTACAAGAAAGATGCTGGAAGAAATGCAGAAAGACCGTGATAGAAGAGCAGGAAACAAAGACCATCACAAACCTAAATTTAAAAATAAAACAACTAGCCCATATAATAGTGGCAATTAAGGAGAGAAATCGTGGCATACGAGTACCAAAAATTAAAAGATAGACCTATGGAAACTATAGGAGATAAAACATACTACTCAAAAGATGTTTATGATAAGAAAAAGAAAGGTCTTAAAGGTTTATTGCAAAGGTTAATACCTGGTGGTGATAGTGGAACAGAGAGAGCTATTAATCATCCAGAGGTAGCTACTTCTAGAGATATAAGAAAACAAAACCAAGAAACAGCTATAGCTAAAAGAGATTACATTAAGACTGGGGCTTCTTCAAAAGATAAAACTGCTGAAGTGGCTGGTAAAACAATAGATGCTTTAGATTTTAAAGATAGTCCTACAAATGTGAGAGATATAGTTGAACTTATAGCTCGACAAAAAGCTGAAGCAGAAAAAGAAGCAGAGTTTATGAATACTGATTACGAAGGTGGTAGAAAAGTAACATACCACGATGATGGAAGTGTTAGTGGTTATGAAGGTGGAGTTAAACACGAAGATACATACTTTGGTGGAAAACCTAATCAATTAAGAGAGAATCCTTATCCAGATTTTAAACCAGAACAGTTTATGGGTAAAGATAAATATATGGAAGATGAGATGGATATGCAGAGAGTTAAGAGGATGCCATTTGCTTCTGGTCTTATAGGTAAAAATGAAGACAAAACAGCTCCTCAAAACCGTGAGACTATGAGAGATTATATGAGAATGCACGGTGGCACATTACCAGGTATACCAGAAGGTGATACAGAGAAGCTATTAGAATTTATTAATTCATATGAGGGTGAGTGGGCACCAAGACAGGCTAGTATCGATGACTACTACCAAGCTATGTTAAAAGGAGAGGGTGTTGGATACCAGCAGAGGTCTGATAGAAGTGATTATGACCACAATAAGCACAAAAGAAATCTTTTAAGAAGGAAGGCTGAAAGAGCATATAAATAGATGAAAGTTACTCAACCTCAAAACAGGAAGAATACAGGTCAGTTCCAAAAGGGTAAATCTGGCAATCCTGGTGGTAGACCCAAGAAGGGAAATACCATTATTGAGAAGTTTAGAGATAATCCAAATGCAGAGAAGGTTATAGAAAATATTTTTAAGATAGCTAACACCCTTGGTACCAAGCAAGAGCATAAAGATGCAATAGGATGTACCAAGATAATAGCTGACAAACTTATACCTACTTTAAAAGCTCAAGAGATTAAGATGGAGACAGGTGAAGATGTAGGCTTCGTAATGATGCCAAATCAAGAGGAAAGTGAGAAAGAGTGAATGTACTATGGCAACCTCATAAAGGTCCTCAAACTTATGCTCTATCCATTTCAGATTGCTATGAGATTTTATATGGTGGTGCAAGGGGTGGTGGTAAGACTGATGCAGGGATTGTATGGATGCTTAAAGAGACTGCTAATCCTCTCTTTCGTGGTCTTGTTATTCGTAGGACTGCTGATGATTTGTCTGACTGGCTTGACCGTGCCAGAAGGGTTTATACCAATGCAAAGTTTACAGGGAAACCAACCAAGATAGAGTTTCCAAGTGGTGCAGTGATAAGGACTGGACATTTAAGAGATGACCAGGCTTATACAAAGTACCAAGGTCACGAGTATCAGAGGATGCTGATTGAAGAGCTAACTCAGATACCAGATGAAGAAAGCTATTTGAAATTGTTATCAAGTTGTAGGTCAACAATAGGTGTTCAACCACAAGTGTTTTGTACAGCAAATCCAGGTGGTAAAGGACATTCCTGGGTTAAGGGTAGATTTGTTGAAGGACATCAACCAAGAAAAGCTTTTAAAGATAGACTGTCAGATAGATATAGAATCTTTATACCAGCGACTATTGATGATAATCCTACTCTTGTCGATGCAGACCCAGAATATGTGCGATTCCTGGATAGTTTACCAGAACCACTCCGTTCAGCCTGGCGAAAAGGTGACTGGGATGTGTTCGCTGGTCAGTATTTTGTAGAGTTTCATCCAGATGTTCATACTCTTACTGATTCAGAAGCAAGAGCTAGAGGATATGGAAGTAGTCAGAATAAGCGATTCATTGGTGTGGATTGGGGATATGCGAATCCTTTTTGTGCTTTATGGTGTGAGGTTACTCACGATAATAAAGTGTTCTTTTATAGGGAATTGTATGGTACTGAGAAACATCCTGCTGAATGGGGAAAAGAGATTATGGATTTATCAAGAGGAGAGTCTATAGATATGACTCTTGCTGACCCAAGTATGTGGGCTAGAAACCCAATGTCCTGGAATAACCCAGCTACTCAGATGCATACAGATAAATCAATAGCGAATGTTATTGAACAGTATTCACCTAACACAGTACCAGCTAATAACAGTAGAGTTAATGGTTGGAGGAATATGGCTCAGTTAATGCATTTTACTAAAGAGAAACAACCTAACTTTTACATAATAAAAGGAACTTGTCCCAACTTGATACGAACTATACCACAGATGGTAAGAGATGAAAAGAATCCAGAGGATATTGATACTACTCTGGAAGACCATAGTGTGGATGCTTGTAGATATGCACTGACTCATATACAGGTGCCAAATAAACCTGTACAGAAAGTGCCTAAACTACAGAAAGATATTAACAAGCTAATGGAACTACCAAACGAAAACGAATGGAGATATAACTTTGGCGATTAAAGACTATGATATGGATACAGATACTTCTATAAAAGACCAAGCTGGTTACAGTCCAGATGAATCAGAAAGAAAATTTGTAAAGAAGCTAGAGACTAAGTTTGAAGAGTTTAAGAAAGCTCGTCAACATAAAGTTAATAGATGGAGAAGAAATGAGGAGTTATATAACGGTGAGTTCTTAAAACCATTTAAACTACCTAAATACAAATCCAGAGTTGTAGCTAATACTATCCACTCAATAGTAGAGACTATTTATGCTATCCTAACTGATAGATTTCCAAAGGTAGATATTATGCCTAAGAAAGAAGAACAAGTTGAATCAGCAAAAACTGGTCAAGAAGCTGTTGAATCTGAGATGGATAAAGCTAAATGTGTTAGAGCTATAAATGGTATGAAAAGAGATGGATTAATATACGGAAATGGCTTCCTTAAAGTGTGCTATAAAGATGGAATGATAGACTATAGTGTTCCAGATATATATTCAGTGTTTGTTGACCCATTAGCTACCAATTTAAAAGAATTAAAGTGTGTTGTGTTTGCTACTCCAACCTATATAGATGAGATAAAGAGAGATTACGAGAATGGAAAGTATGTTAAATCAGAGGGTAGATTAGATGAATATAGGAGTTTCATAAGAAAAGAAAATATTGATGGTGATGGTATACCAAAAGGAATAGAAGATAATGTGCATACAGATTCACCACTTGATGTAAATAGTAGAGGTTCAAGTGATGGTTCATATGGTGGAGGACAAACACTACTTAAAGAGTCTTGGTATTATGAAGATGAACAGTTAATGGTTGCTACTTGGGCAGGAAATGTGTTATTACAGAAAGAAATATCACCATATGAAGAGATTCCTCTTGTTACATTTCAGAACTATCAAGATGAACATCATTTCTGGGGTAAAGGTGAACCAGAGATTGTAGAATCACTTGCTGTTGGAACAGCTATATTATTAAGTCAAAGTGTAGACAATATTATATATCACGGTAACCCTGCTATGGTTATGTCTAAAACTATGGCTAAAACTCCTCAAAATAGACCAAGTGATAAGCCTGGACAAATCTATTACATAGGAGGTCCTCACGAGAGAGTAGAGAGATTACCTGCTGGGAATATATCATCTTCCACACTACCAATGTTACAGAGTTTCCAACAAATGACTGATACAGTATCTGGAATACACGATATAACACAAGGTAGAAATCCAAGTGGAGTTACAGCTTCTAGAGCTATTGCTCAATTACAAGAAGCTTCTCAGCAGGTTATAAGAGTAAAAGAAAGAGAAGTAGGCTCTGATGCAGTAATAGATATATATCGTAAGACTTTACAAATGCTTAGAAATAACTATGAACAAAATATTACCATTAGAAAGTATAATGAGGCTGGTACAGGCTTTGATTTTAGTCAGATTCCACCTTATTTACTTGACCCAGATATGGATTTTAAATATGTGCCAGGTTCATCAATGCCAGAGTCTAGAGCTTCTAGAATAGACCAGGCATTAGATTTCTTCCAGATGGGATTATTGTCACCAGAACAATTCTGGAGATGGACACAGAAAGATATATCTAAAGAAATACTTGAAGAGATTTTAGCTATTAAAGAACAACAAATGATGGCTATGCAACAAGACCAACAAACAATGAGCGAATCAACCAATCCAGATGAAATTATGAATGCTAAAATGAGATTAAGAGAAGAGCAAGGATTTGGAGAACCACCACCAGGAGGAGAGCAACAATGATTGACAAAAAAATATCTTTAGGAACAATATTGACAGGAGCTACTATAATAGGAACTTTTGTGTTTACCCAAGGCTCAACTCAAACTAAAATAGAAACTGTTGAAAAAGAGCAATCTAAAGTAGTTAAAAGGGTAAAGGTTAATGAAGATAGTATTGTTGATTTAAAAATTGGTCAAGCAAAGATTGAAACTAAATTAGATGATAGATTCAATAGATTAGAAGAAATATTAATGGATTTAGAATAGTGGAATTGGAAGGAACAAACTTTGAACAAAAAAAAGACTCTCTCAGAGGTAGAGGTGTCTCAACATTAAATCAATGGTGTAAATTAAATGGCTATGAAGGTGTTACCAAGGAATGCATACAAAGTGCTATGAACCAAGATAACCCTAGATTAAACAAAATGGCTAAGACACACCTATTAAGAGGAGTAGCAAAAGATGAGTAAATTAAAAGTAAAAAAGGTTTCTGGTAAATATGCCAGTAAAGGACCACACAGTAAAGGTCAACACGGTGGATTTGACGGTGTTAATGATACTGTAGATGTGACCAAACAATTAGAAACTGGTGGATACAGAGGTGGTTTAAAAGGTGATGTAGCTGATAAGTATATGGCTACAGTAAGAGTACCTGGTGGAGGAAAAGCTGTCACTTTTAAAAGGGTAAGAAGTCGTTTAAGCTCTAAAGGTACTACAGGACAGTCTGCTAGATTACAACAAAGTGGCAGAACTTTAAAAGCATAAAAATTTGATTAGAAAAGACCAACTACGAAAGGAGTGTCTAAATGCCTAATCCTTATAACGAGATAGAAATCTCGGAAGATGAAAAGGCTACCATATCAAGTGATGTGGAAGCAAGTCCGACTCAAGAAGCGAAAGATTCTGACAGTTCACCTGTAGAATCAAGTAACCAGGAAGTTACGGAGAGCAATGAAGAAGATGTTTATCAAATGTTTGATGAAGATGAAGGTAGATTTATTGATAATGATGAAATCCAGCGATGGAGAGATTCTTTTAACAATGAGTCTAACTGGCAAAAATCAAACACTGAAAAAGCTCAGAACATTGCAAAGTGGAATAAACTGATGGATAAAGTGTCTTCTGATGAAGATTTTAGAAATCATATGATTGAATATTTTGGTGATGATAAAAACTCAATAAACTCTTTAGGTTTGAATGGACTTGAAGCTTTAGAGCAATTAGAAGGGTCTGAAACACCATTACAAGCTCAAAACCCAGATAAACTACAAAGTTTAGAACAAAGGTTAGATAATGTAGAGCTTGATAAAAGAACTGATGTTTTAGAAGTTCAATTCAATCAATTTGTATCTGAAAATAGTGAAACACTTGGAGATGAAAAAAATCAAGTTGAATTTCTTCAATTTATGAATGATAGAGGTTTAGATGATTTTTCAGAAGCTTTTAAGTTTTGGAACTATGACAATACCCAGGAACAGTTGAAACACTATAAAGAACTTGAACAAAATAAACAACGAAATACTGGTAAGGTTATTCAGACTAAATCTATAGGTGCATCGAAGGAAAAAACTCCTTCAAGAATACCTAGTGATTATAAAAATGTTAATATGGATAATCCAGAAATAGCTAAGTATTTCGAATAATTTCCGAAAGGGGAATATTTAAATGGCTTTAAACTATAATAACTTGACTGCTTTGACAAGAGATAAGTTTATACCTGTTCTGGTTGATAATATTTTTAACTCCAATGTTTTAACTTTTAAGTTACTTAAAAATGCTGAAAAGTTAGATGGTGGTAAAAAGATTATTACACCAATAGAATACGGTAAAAATGCATCTCAAGGTTTCTATAGTGGTTATGATTCATTAACAACTGCAAACACAGAAATTGTGTCAAGTGCAGAGTGGGATTGGACTCAAGCTTGGGCAGGTATTACTATATCTGGTGAAGAAGAACATAAAAATATGGGCGATTCACAAGTGTTAAGTCTATTAAAATCAAAATTAAAGAATGCTGAAAAATCTTTAAAAGATTTATTTGGTACTCATTTATTTGATACTGACGGACCTAACGCAGGTGCATTCACTTCACTTATTGGTTCTGGAACACAAGCTTCAACAGCTTATGATGATACTGCTTTAATTGATATTACTGATGGTACACCTGCTACTATGTGGCATACACCAGGTGCTGTTGATAACTGTATTATTGGTTACAATAGAACTTTAGGTGGCATCGACTCAACAGAAAATGGTTCTGCTGGGAATGGTGGTGCTTGGTGGGATTCTAAATTAGCATCATTTGCTTCTGGTTCTGGGACAACATCTACACCCTGTACTTGGGATGAACTTGTTGCTGTAACAAATGGAACAGCTTTTATTGTTAAGAAAATGACTCAGATGTATTCTCAGTTAACTATTGACAATGATGCTCCAGATATGATTATCACAACAAATGAAATCTATGATGCTTATGAAAGTGCATTGCAGTCTAACAAAAGATTCGCTGGGAATCAGCAATTAGCTGATGCAGGTTTTCAAAACCTTGCTTTCCGTGGTGCTTCTGTTGTTGTAGATTCTCATTGTCCAGCTGGGATGATGATTTTCTTAAATACTCGTTATCTTGACTTTAAAGTACACAACAAAAGAAACTTTACTTTTGATGGCTTTAAGAAAAGAGAAGATTCTGATGCAATGGTTGCAAAAATCTTCTGGATGGGTCAATTAACTTGTACTAATCCAAGAATGCAAGGTGCTATAGTAGGTGGACCTTCTGCATACTAAATGTAGTTAATTAAAATATAGGGGGAGCTTCGGCTCCCTCTATTAACTGGAGTTTAAATGACAATTACCGAGGTTATACAAAGTCTAAGATATAGATGTGACGAATCAAGTGCTGACACTTTATTTTCACAAGATGAAAAACTTGATGCTATTAATACAGGTTTAATAGAATTATGGAGTATGCTTGATAGTAGTTTATTTGTAGATAATATTGCTTATGATGATTACACACCAGAAAGTGACTATAAAATAATGAGTGGTCAATGGTACTTGGATGATGTTTTTCGTGTAGAAAGAAAAGATACTGCCACCTCTGATTATGTTAAATGTACAGTCATTAATAGTGCTGAATATAATCAATTTATGGACAGTTCATATAGTAAACCAACAAAAGAACATCCTATAGCTGTTCATTGGACAGCCGATGGTCTCAGTATAAGTGATGAAGCTTATCCAGTAACATTTGGAGGTCTTAGAGTATTCCCAAGTGGTTGGGATGCTGTAAGGGTACATTTCAGAACAAGACCAAGGAAAATGTTAGCATCTGATGTAACTGCTGACACTGAAGTAATTATTGGCAATAAACACTCTTCAGCAGGGTTCGATACAATAGAACCATTACATCATATACTTATAAATTTAGCTGAAGCTATACTTTGGAAAAATGACAATAATATGGGTAGGTCTGATGTTGCAAAAAATAAAGCTATGGAAGGAATAGCTGTATTAAATAATAAAGTAGCATTAACAAGTGGGAAACCTATAAATGGCTAGACAAATAGAAATACCACAAACTGGATGGTTAAATACTGAAGCAAACCCAGAAATTTTACAACCTGGTGAATGTGTGGTTTGTGAAAATTTAGACTTATTTAGTCCAGGCATAGTCAAAAAGAGAGAAGGAAGAGCTATAAAAGCATTTTTTGATAATCTAAATATCACTAAAATAGTAAGATGGAAAGACCCAGACCCAGACCAAAATAGACACATATGGGTAGGGTACGATTCAGTAAATAAACGAATCTTTAAAATAACAACAATATAGGAGAAAAAAATGGCATATTTTGAATACACTCCATCTTACAGCGAGACTGTATCTACAGCATTAGCAAGAGGTGGTAGCTTATTTGAGGCAAAAAACGGTTACCTAGAGCCAGGTGATACATTTAGAATTAATAATGGTACTGGTTATGTTAAACCAGCCAATGATTTAGCACAAAATACAATAGGCTCAACATTAAAAAAAGCTAAATCTCAATCTGTACAATCAAACCCTGCACATTTAGATTTTAATAAAAAAATGTTACCTAAAACTACCAATCCAGGTGTTGGAGATTTATATTTTGTTGGAAGAGCCGACAGAGTAACAGGTTTATTAACAGTTAGAAATATGATTGATTTTGATGGAGATGATGGTGGTAATGGTGGTTGGAACCCAGAAATTCAAAATACTATATCTATACAAGCACCGTTAAGTCAACAAAGTTTTGAATCAGACGAAACGGTAACAGTTTCTGGAATTGCATCATCTGATGTAGTATCTAGTGCAACTCAATTTTATCTTGCTATTGAAAAGTTAGATGATAATGGTAGTGGTTCTGGTAATATTTCTTATACAGAAATAACTCCAACAGCAAGTTGGAGTACAACTTTTACTGGAGATAGTTTAACATATCCAATAACAACTAATGCACAAATCTCATTAACGATGTGGGCGATGGATGGAAGTAATCTTTTAGCAACAGATTCTATGACAATGAATATAAGACCAGATGGCGATGCATTAATTGCAACATATGGTACTGTTGTTCCAGTTTTAAATTTAATGGGCGAAGATGGAGTTTCAACTTCATATCCATTTCCAGCAGTAGATAATAGTGCATCTGTTTCTACAACAATAACATTACCAACAAATTTAGATGGAGCCGAAGCAGGTAATGATAGATTATTATCAGATGCTTCAATAGAACTTTTAGCCAATGAGAAAACAATAGGTGTAGATTTTGGAGCAATGTGGTTAGTATTATACCCTTCAGAACCAGGAGTTTCTCCAGAGGCTGTAAACATAGGAGGTGATATGAATGTTAGAATGGGAGCTGGATTTAATGCTGATGGAGCTTACGATAATAATGATACAGGATTAAGTCAAGCATTTCAAGTTATGGATGCATCATTTGGTGGTACAGCCAAAATGGAGCTTATAAGTGCAACTGGAGGAGTTTTAGAAATAGCAAGTTCAATAAATACTTCAGCAGGAGCTGGTACATATACTCAAAGCTCTATAGACCTTAGCACATTAGGAGCTGGTAGCACTCCTGTAACAGCAGGAGCTAATTATAGAATAAAAGTAACATCCAATACTGATGATGATATGTATTGCTATACTGAATATTTTACTATTAAATCTTCTTTAGCATCATTAACATTAACATCACCAACTACTGGAGAAGAAAAATACTTTGGTGATTCAATAACTATTACTTGGACATCACAGACTAACTAATGGCAGAAACTGGAGATACATATTATGAAGGTAATTTAATAGATGAAATTACCGTTGATGTTTACCTTTTAGCAGGTCCAACACATAGCACCCTATCTGATTTAGCTCAGATAGGGGATGCTTTAGTTACATCTGCTAATCCAGACGGAACCTTTACTTATCAAATACCTAGTGGAACACCAGCAGACAATTATAGGATTCAAATTGTCTCTGGAGGTATTACAAGTAATAGTGATGGTTTTAATATATACACAGACACAGCATTAGAAAGTGTTCAAACTTTTTCTGAAGATAGAACTGATTTAGATATTAAGATACACGATAATATTTTAAGGTTTCCTATGGGTACAAATAAACCACCAGGATGGTATGGGTATATAGATAGAAAATATGTAACATATCAAAAATATAACACTGATGCAGACCCAGAATATACAGAACATACATTTAAAGGTTATTATTTTGATGAAAATTCTTCACCAACATTACCAATAGGGTTTTCTTATCAAGGATTAGGTACTGAAGCTAATTCTGGTTCAAATCCAGGTATAGCAAACAATCATACATATAAATATAAAGTTTCTGTAGTTTATGATAATATCCAGGAATCAGCATTAGACGAAGGTGGAATAGCTTATAATAGTCAAACTTATGCATCTAATTCTGTACCTATAAAATTTAGATATGGAAAAACAGACTGGAACCCAAGAATAACACACTTTAATATATACAGAGCTGTGGACTATGTTGAAAATGATAAGACAAATACTTATTATAAAATTGGCACTATAAAATTAAGCGACCCAGACATTGGAGTTGATAAAGAGGTTAGGGTAGTAACAAATAAATGTTTAGTAACTACAAACAGTAGTGGAAATATAGTAGATGCCTCATCAACACATTTAGAGGCTACCGATGCAACTACAACAAGGAAAGCAGGAGTTATATTTTTAAAAGACCCTCCAGTAACCTCTTTTGAACAATTAAGTGATGGTGTGAATCATTGGGATGATTTATGGTCAAAAAACTGGTGTGGTAGAAATATGAGATTTTCTCAAGCTGGATTCACAGCTACAAACTCTGAAAGTACTTCTAAACATAATATTACAAATTGTGGTGACCCTAACTATATAGATGCTGAAAATGTTCATCCTTGGATATTTGGTACTGGCGGTGGTGATTGGGCTGATGACGAAAAAGCTGTAAGCTTAGCAAAAATAGCTACAAGAACATCTGAGCAGGTATCTGATGGTGATGGTGGATATGAAACAGAATATACCCATAAAGGTGCTTTTCCAGGATTAGTTAAGCATAATCAATATTCAGCACAATATGTACAGTATAATGATGCTTATCCAGTTACACATATTCCAAATCATAATGAAACTAATGGTGGAACAGCCTCCTACACACATTATATAGTAAATAGAGATGCACCAAATGCTGATAATGAAGTTTATTTTTTACTTGATAATAAAAATTGTATTAAATGGGGTGCTGGGTTTCTTGATGGTGGATATTATAATGATATAACCCAGTCTGGCTCAGCAGACAATACTGGTCATCCTCGTACAGGTTCTGGTTTAGAATCATATACTATACACAATGGAAACAGTGAACCACAAGGTTGGTATACATCTAATTCATCTTCATATACTTATGGAGAAGCAAAGCCAGGAGCTATACTGCTACAGAAAAATCAGAATCACAGTATGGCTTATGGAAGTACTTATATAAAACAAAGGCATATAGAATACAAAGCATCCACAAAATATTATTACTCAGTTATAATGGGATGGCAAAACCAAGGTGGTGGTGGAAGGTATCATAAATTTAGAATTAGAAACAATGATGAAATATTTGTTGAACACGAAGGTGGTTTACTAAGCTACCTTATACAATACCAAGGTGTATTTACTACTCCTGCTGGTGGAGTTACAGGTAAAGATTTAAGATTTGAATTTTATTGGAAAGCAAGTAGTGGTAGCTCTTCTAAAAACAGAATGGTTGTTACACAGTGTTGTATGTTAGAAGTATTAAATGGTTCTGTTGGTATTGGAACCCAAGGTCAAGTTATTGGTGGTGGTGGTAGTTTAGGTATAGATGAGAGTGCTTCATCATTAGCATTTTCAGATTACACAGATATGGTAGGAAGGACTATTCAATTTTTAGGAAATTCTTATGTTGTAAGTAGTCATAGTAATACATTATTAAATTTTTCAGACAATACAGAATTACCTACTACAGGCGAATCTTATAATCCTGCAACAACAATGGCAACATTAAGACCAAGAAGTTCTTTTAAAGAACAATCAGACGGAACTATAGAAGTTACACATATAGATACAGGTACATATGTTGGACCTGCTCATTATTTAGGTACGACAAATTTAAATACATATTATAAATATAGCCAATATATTGAAGGAAGAAATTATATTGGTAATGTAAAAATATTTGCAAATGATGCAGAAGATGCAGAAACACACGAAAACTGGGTTATGTATTCAGAGCTTGGAAAGCCAGATGTTATCCCTGCAACAAACTTTATTCAGCTTGACGATTTACAAGGTGGTGAAATTATAGGTATGCAAAGACTGTATGGGGATTTGTGTGTATTAATGACAAAAGGTATATATAGATTATCTTTAAATTCTGTAGACCCTACAGGTTGGAGACTTAAAGAAACAGAACCTAATATAGGATGTATAGCACCAGAAAGTGTTTTAAGTTATCAAGGTAGAATATTTTTTGCTGGTCCAGAAGCATTTTATATGTTAGATACTAACTTTAATGCTACACCTTTAACTAAACCTATAAATTCAGATTATCAAGCATACAAAGGAACAGATATAAAATGTTCTATAGATATATTAAAACAAGAATTACATATGAGATTACCAAATAAAAAATATTGCACATATATACTTAATTTAGATATGTTAAATCAAAACCAAGCTCATTGGAGAGTTCATAGATATAGTACATCTGAAGAAACAGCAACATATGCTAAAGATGAAGATTATAAACTTATGATAATAAGACATAAAAATACACAAAATTTTGAAGATTATACATTAAAATGTACTGGGACTGATGATACTCCTTATATAACAAATAATATACAAACACATACAGCGACAGACACAGCTTCTTGTGTAGCTTTCGGAAGTACAGGAAAATTTGAAATTATAGGAACAGATTTAACTACAGCTTGGGCAGGAACACAAGATGTAAGTGTTGCAGGTTTTCAAGATGGAGGAACAACAACTAACAATGGTACTTATAATATAGTGTCACTAACTTATGATTCTGGAAATACAAAAACTATAATACAAACTAATGGAAGTTTAACAAATGAACCAAGAAATTTTACAGATGCAACCTGTGCTACAACAGCAGGAAGTTCTACAGTTACCTGCAATACAAGTAGTGATATATATGTAGGGTTACGAGTAGATGGAACTGGTATACCTTTTGGAACAGTAGTTATAGAAGTAGATACTCCAGGAGCAGTAACTGAATTTAAATTAGGAAATATAGATGCAACAACTGATGAAACGACTGAAACAAATTTAGCATTTACAAATGACCCTATAACATTAGGTTTTGTTAAAATTGTAACTTTCTCTGCATCTGGACCATATAAATTAAATTTCCCTAATTCCAATAGTCCATTTGGAAATACAGCACATACTAATTTACCTTATACACATTTAACAATAAGTTCTGATGGTGCAGGTTTAACAGGTAGCTATGATAACGAACAAATAATTCAGACACAAATAAGCTATATTCAATTTATGTCTACAGAAGGAGTAGCTCCTAATACTGTATTAGATAGTCCTGTTACTTATTTAGTAGACACAGCACAAATAAGTGCTACAGAACCAGCTAATTTAACATTTAGGGTACACCCAGGTGATGAACCTCCGACAGATTCTAAAGATACATTTATGTATAGTTTAAATCCAGAACAAGGTACTGAGCCAGTGTCATTTAATAGAAAGACAGGATTTATAAAACTTTCTGACGATTTAACAAAAGGTGTCACAGTTAGAAGAATATATTTACAATACAAATCAAGTGAAGATTTTTCATTAAGATTAACAAGTAAAGTTGCTGTAGGTTCAACAACAGTTGATTCAGATATTGGATATTCAACAGAAAAAACAATACCGTCATCAAATGGTATAATAGAAACTATAGTATTAAGACCTAAATTAGCAAATTTGATAGCTTTACAACTGCAAATTGTAGCTTTTGAAAGTCCTAACCCATTTGAAATAAGAAAATTAACATTAGAGGTAGATTAATGGAAATCGGCACAAAACCTCAAGATTTAGCTTCATCAAAAGCAGTACAAGATTTAGATAGAACAATTAACCATTTAAGACAAGAGCTAGAATCTCTTAAAAAAAGAATTAAAGTATTGGAGAGTGCATAATGAAAAGTTGGGAACAATTAATAGATAGGTGTTTATTATTTACAGAAGGGCATAAAGGAACATTAAAATCATTATTACAGGAAGCTGAAATAGAAATGGTTCGTAATTGTGATATACTAGAAAAAACACACGAAACAACATTTACAGGCTCAGATGCATCTATTACATTACCAAGTGATTATAAGAAACCTATAGCAGTTTGGGTTGGTGGTTGTAGACTAAAACCAGTTTCAGAAAATGAAATATACAGGAAGACAGACCACACAGTAAATACAGGAACACCTTACGGTTATTTTGTTAAAGAGGACAGGATGTGGTTTGATAAACAACCTAACGATAAAGAAAAAGTTAGAATTGATTATTATGCAACACTTAATGAAAATACTTCATTGCAAAAGTTATTACCTATAAAACAATTTTTAAGATGGGATGAAAATTTACATAGAGGATATAAGTATACACAAGATAAAACAGGAGATACTGTGGTAAAATCACCAACCTCAGCTCCAGAAGATTCTTATGATTGGATATATTATAGTATAGTTCCACAACTGGTATGGCAACCTATCGCAACTGATATTGCAACAGGTCTACCCACAGATGTAGGTGGAGCAAAGTATTGCAATAATCTTGTAGGTGGTTCTTGGAAAGTTTTACCTAATTATCACCTAACTGTTGATTCATCTACTGGGGGAATAACTGCTTGTACAATGACAAATACATCATATGCAGATAAATTTGTACACGACCCAGCCAGTTTAAAAGGTGAGACAGGAACAGCACCAGAAACTTTTTGGGGAGGTACTATTGTTAATAATGAGATGCACAATTCAGATTATTTTATAACTGGACCAGGAAGCGGTGCTTGGTTTAATTTTGATACTGGAGCTACTCAAGACCCAGGTCAAAATTTATGGACAATGCCATCATCTGTAAATATACAAGTACAAGGGAGTAACTATAATAAATTAAGAGTGGCTCTAAGTTCAGATTGTGAAGGTTTAAAAGGTTTAAAAGTTCAATTTAAGAGAAAATATTTAGAAAAATCAAATCCTCTATCGAGCAATTCACAAACAAATACTACAGTACCAACATTCCCATTACATCCTTGGTTAACAGCAGAACTTGGAGATTATGAGTATGATTACGAAAATGATTGTATTATATATGATATAGCAACATATGATGAAAATGCAAATTTTAATGATGATGGACCAAATGTTGATGAGATTAATGAAAACGGATGGAATGCGATGAATGAAGCAAAAGCTACCACAGTTGATATATCATCTAATAGCACTATGAGAGTTAATGCTTTTAGAGAGTATTATCCCACAATACCTGGTCAATATCACACAAGTTTATGTGATTATGCAATAGCAATTATAAATGCAAAAATAAGTCCAGATATGTACGGAGCATATTGGGGAAAATGGTTAGAAACTTTAGGGCAGGTAACAAATGATGATGCAGATAGAGATTTACCACACAGTATTAGAGAGGAGGTCTAAATATGTGGCTACAGTTAGCACAACTTGGTATGGCTGGATATGGTGCCTACCAAAAAAATAAACAATTTAAAGACCAAATAAATAGTTTAAATAAACTTAAAAACAGGTCTCCAGAAGAGATGAAATATTACAATGACCTTAGGTCAAGGTCAGCAAGGGGTGGAATTAATGTTCAACAACAGATAAACAGAAGGATGCCTGGAATCCAAGCTACTCAACAACAAACCCTCCAAAATCAAATGGGTGGATTATATGGCTCTGGATTAGAAAATTCTGTAATAGCTGATGAGCTTAAAAGAAAAACAGGAAGAGAAACATTGCAACAAATAGCACAAGAATCACAAGGTATAGCAGATAGAAATTTAGCTACACAGCAACAAGGTGCTAAAGAGATGGCTGACTACGGTAGAAGAAGAACAGAATTATTAAATAACATAGGACAGCAACAAGATGCTATAAGGAGTCAGAAAAAGGCTCATATGAACCAAACTATAATGAGTGGTGCAATAGGGTTAGCAGGAGGCATATCTTCTGGAGCATCAGCATTTAAAGGTACTGAAGGTGCATCTCTTGGGGGATTATTCGATAAAGGTGCTACCAGTAGAACAGCTCTATGGAATTCATTAGGAACTGGAGCAAAAGGTTTTATTGAAGGAGGTCAAACAGCAGGTGGATATAATTATTCTGGGTTTGGTCAAACACCTTCAGTATCACAACAAGCACCAGCTTCAAATTTACAAAGTATGTTAGCAAGTGGAGAAATGTACTGGAATGAACAGGCTGGACAGTATTATATACAAGGACCTAATGGACCTGTTCCAGTAGGAAGCACTTTACCTAAAAACTTTTTTGGAGGTAAATAATGAGTCAAGGATGGACACCAAAACAATGGGAAGATTATTTTAAAGAAAACCCACCTGCAACAAAAAGTTCAACAACAAGTTCAAAAAAGAAAAATCCTAAAGGTGATTTAGAGAATACTATAGAGGAAATGCAACTTTCAAGTATTCAGCATAAAATTAATAATGGTGTTGCTTTAAATGCACAAGATAGTACAATGATAGCTAAATGGCTACCAAATACTCCAGGATTTGAAGCTTATGAAGATAACCGAAGCAATTCTAGAAAACGGTTCGATAGTTTATCAGAGTTGTATAAAAATAGCACTATTACACAGCAAGACAAATATGAATTAATGAACAGTAAATTATATGATTGGCATACTGACCCTTTAGGATTTAAAACAGATGAACACGGTAAGATACATCCAAATAATCCAGAATACAAAAATAGTCAATCAAAACTAAAAAAAGAAGAAGCAAAAAAAATTAAACAAGAAGAAAAAATTAAAGAAAAAAAATCAAGAAAACAAAAGCTGATTACTAACATAAAAGATTTAACTGCACAGAAAGATTCTATGTATAAAAGTGATGTTCAGTCTAAGATTAATATGTTGGAGAATATAGAAAAAAGTATTAATTTACCTACTAATATGCCTAATTTATATGTAGTAAATTATACAAACACAGGTGATGTCTCAATTAAAATCCAAGAACCAAACATAAGGTCATTTATGGAAAATCCATTAATCAGCAATTTAAGTGAAGATGGAAAATTGAAATTATGGAATGATATAAACTCTAAGCTTCCAGAATTTAAAAAGAAAATAGGTGAAATAAATAGAAATTTCATTAAATATAATCAAAAAGTAAAACTATTGAATGAAAAAGAAGCAGAACTTGATAAATTAAGGTATGAATAATGTCACACACACCAGACCATTACCAAAATTTTGTAAAATTCGGCTCATTATATAATCCTCAAACTGGAGAAATTCATCAGTTCGACCCAGATGATGAAGGTAATGCTTACCTATCTGGAACTTTAAGTAGAACTCAAGTAAATGCTACATTAGATTTATATGAATGGATAAATAAAAACCCAGAAAAAGCTATCGAAAATTTAGGTGAAGAGCAAATACTTCAAACTAATTATTTAGTACATAAAATTATAGCACCTAACTACAAGAATTGGTCAAACAATAATAAAGGTATAGATAATTATAATATACCAAGAGAATATTATGACGAAAATGGTGATGGTTCTAATTTTAATCAATTATTAAAAAGAAATATAGACTCAGCTAATACTATTGAATCAGACCCTAGGATATACAGTGGTGTACATTCAACAAGAGAGCTTATTGTAGACAACAAATTAGAAAGCCAATATAATATATCATACGAAGATATTGTACAAAAAGATGGCGATGAAGATAAATATATATCGTTTGCAGAAGGTCCTTACCATAAATATGATTTCAAAGAAGGACTTTTAACCAAAGAATCTTCGGAAGAAAGATTTCCTAAACAACTAATAATATTAAAAGTAGACCCAGCTACAGGCGAACCAGAATATGTTGTTGATGATAAAGAAGAATTTGAAGGTTTAAATATTCAAGATATTTTATTTACAGTTCCCACAAAAAATAGAAGAGATGCATTAAGTAAAAAAACAGTTAATGATAAAATAGAAGACCCTACATTAAGTCCAGATTTTCATATACCAATGTCAGAGATGGAAGAAGTTATAGGTAGAAGACCTGTGCCTCCTGGTCAAGAAAAAACTACTAATATAAATAAAATGAACAATGCAGGTTACTTAGTTTATGATTTAGAGACTAATATGTTTATGCCTGTAGGTAAAGAAAAAGAATTACAAGAATACTATGATTACCAGCAAAGTGAATTAGAGTGGAGAAAAAAAGCTGATAAAGAAGGGTTTCAATTATTAAACCAAAAAGATTTAGAAGAGCAGTATGAAGAAAGATATAGTAAAGAATTTTTAGAAAATTTAAAAACTAATCCATATATAAATAGAAATTGGATAGATAACCCTATATCAACTATTGGCTATTGGTTAAGAAATGGAATAGATTTTATGGACCAAGGTATGACTATGGGTCTTTTAAATAATACTATTTCAGAAATAAACCAATTAGCTGGTAATCAACCAGACGAAGATATAAATTTTGATAGAATGCATTTACAAAACAGTCAACAAGGATATTCAGTTGTTGCAGTAAGAAAAGATGGAACAGTAGAGAGAGTAGACTTTAAAAATATGTTACCATCACATTTACATACCACAAATATTTTTGAAGATAGTGGAGTAAGCAAAGAAGTCCCAGATGCTGTAAGTTATAGAGTTTACTGGAATGGTACAGAAACTGGTATGGATGAACCTTTTGCAACTGCACAAGATGCATATGATGCTGTATTTGATAGAATGAAAGATGCATACTGGGATGAATCATATAGAGGTTTAACTGTAAAAGCAATACAAAATTACGAACTATATCAAGACCAGAGTTATTTATTTGATGCTTTAAATATATCTCACCAAATATTAGGTACAGTAGCAGGGTTCAAAGGAACAGGAGGTGTTTTATCTTATTCTAAAGCTTTCAAAGGATTAAGTCCAGTAGCACAAAGTTCTGTTATATTTGCTACACACGGATTACTAGGATATAATGACTCTGAAACCTGGGCAAACACACCTCTATCACAATTAGCATTTAATACAGCTTTAGATGTGACCGTTGGTGCAATGCTACCTTATTTAGGGGGTTCTAAAAACATAAGAGGATTAGGTCTAAACTTTACACCACAAGGTCCAGTATTAACTAACCCAAACACTGCTGATGCAGTATTTCAATTATTAAAAGGAAGCTTAGCTGTTGGTACCACTTTTGAAGTAAGTGTATTTATGGAAGAATGGATGAAAGAATACGGTAAAGGAGTTGCTGATGAAGATGGTTTAAGAGATGTTCCCTGGTCTGAATTGTCAGAATCTTTTTGGGAAACTGCTGAAAGGTATTCGACAGCCGAAGGTGTAAAGTCAGTTATAACTAATTTAGGTATAGCAACATTACTTCACAGTAGTAGTAGTATAAAAAGATTTATAAAAGGAGGAAAAGCAGAAGCTCAATTCTGGAAAAGAAATATATCTTCATTGAATGAAAAAATAATTAGCAATTTTACTAGTAAAACTAAAATGCCTAAATGGTTAGAAACGGAAAAAAATAGAACAGATTTAAATTCTGACCAGAAATTAATGTTACATTCAAGATTAGCAACGGTAGAAGGAAATTCTCTATATCACGAATTTGCAAACATAGAATTTTATAAAGAGCAGTTAGAATTAATTTTTGGCAAAAAGTATAATAAAAAGACTGGTAAGTGGGAATTTGTAACTAACAATGACCAATTACAAGCAGAATTAAAGTTTATGGAAGATGTATTCATTATGCTTTCTAATTATCAAAATGCTACTGCAAAATATACTGAAAAAGATTTTAGAAATGTACAGGAATTTAATAAAGTATTTAAAGTAAATGAGCAAGGTCAAGCTGAATTAGTAATAGAACTTAAAATGCCAGACGGAAATGTAATAAATCTTTCAAATTATATAGTTTTAAAAAATGGTGTTATAGACTCTAAAGCTACATTAAAAAATCTAATTGGAGTACACCCTTTTAAAAACCCACAAACAGGTGAACAGTTCCACAAATTATCAGATTTTTTTAAAAACCATATAGCTAAAAAAATAAGTGATTTAGCAGAATGGGATGGGACATTTGATTTAACACAAAAATATACAGAACCAAAAACAAGAAAAACTTCTACAGGTGAACCATATCAGATTGTTACAGTTAATAAAGGTGAAACTTTAAATGAAATTGCAACTAGGTATCAAGTTTCTCCTAACGATTTAGTAACTTGGAATGGTATTAAAAATCCAAATCATTTAAGAATAGGTCAAGAACTAGTATTACAGAACCCAGAAGGTTTTGATGAAGTTATAGGAGATGTACCAACACAAAATACATTATTACACAACTTAAACAGCACATTAACACATACTAATAATATAAAGGTAGAATTTATAGGTGAGAGGTATGCTTTTGGAACATTAGAAGAGTTTCAAATGATTCCTAATTATAATGATGTGTCTGATTTAGTAGAACCAGTAAATTTAAGTAAACAGAAAAAGAGGGAATTAGGATATGACGAAAATGCCGAAATTTATACCATTGAAGTCGCTGGACAAACAGAAGGGTCTGGAGCTGAGGGGATTAAAACCACAGTCAGCTCTAACACGAGTCCGACAGTATACCTGGAAGAAATTACAGAGTCAGTCTACAGACAACTCGGACAAATAGGTGAAACTCAATTATTAGCGAATATAAACAAATTCACTGACAAATTAGAGACTTTAATTGAAGAAGCAGGTATGCCTTCAAAAGAAGTTAAAATTGAGCTATTTAGCTCATTATTTGAAGATTGGGTGCTAAACCAATCACCTAACTTAATAGATAATTATATAACTCAAGAATCTATACAAAATCCAGAATTTGATGCTATTATAAACCAAAACAGAGCAGAGATAGATGTATTAATGAATAAATTTTGGAATGTGATGTCTCAAAACTCAAATGGTATACCTGCTGACCAAATGCTTAAAAATTTAGTATTTGCTTTACAAGATGGAATGTTTGAACAGATAGTACCAATGAATACAAGTATAGTGTCTTTAAGAGAACTACTTTCTAATCCATCAACATTTAAACTTCAAGTAAGTGATTATAATAAAAATAACAATTTTGAGTCAGATTTAGTAAGGCAGGAAGGTAAAATTATAGATAAGTTAGAACTATCTAACGAATCAAAGAAAGAATTGTTCCCAGAAAATTATTCAGCAACATTACCATCTGCTGAAAAACCATCTAATGAAGGTCATAAAGTAGAGCTTATAGAAGTGGACCAACAGGGTTTAGAAGACTGGGAAACTTTAGTTTTAAATAGCTGGAGACCACCAGAAGGTTTACCAAATAATTTAAGTCCAGTAGAATGGAGAGGTGTTGTACTTAAAAATATATTTTCTAATAATTATATAGACAAGGTTTTAAGTCCTAAAGCAGAAAATTTAAATACATTAATTGTACCTAAAACACTACAAGATATAGATAACAAATTATTTAACCTACTAAATATAGTAGAAAATCCTATATCAATAGCTAATTCTGTAAAACAAGCAGAAGTTATAAAAGTCAAAGAAATGATTATAAGAGACTGGAATAATGGTAAAGTGTTTAAACCAACTGATTTAACCAAACTGTCTGTATCCCAAATAGATAAAAAAGCACAAGATTTATCATTGTTTGCAAAATCATTATTTAGAGACCCTAAACTTGATATAGAACAAGGTGAATGGTGGGATAGTGGAGTGAAGTTTTTAAGAGAGAGTTTAACTGATGAAATGCCACAATTAGCAAAAGAAGATAATTGGGCATTATTTAAAATGGTTAGTGGTATAACTTCACAACAAAGAAAATTAGACCCTAATTTATCATTAGCTACTTATGTTATAGGTGAATATTTAAAAGATGGCAATTTAAGACATACTAAACCAAGTGGAGCTAATCTAAGTCTTCCTCTTATTGAACAACAGTTTAATAAATTAACATTATTAAAAGAAAAATTTGGTTCCTGGGAATCTGTGAATAATTTCCTTATACAACCAACAACAGTAAAAGATTTAAGAAATCTATTTGTTAAAGAATTTGGTATGACTTTACCCAATGCCAGAAAATGGGCAAAGAATTTAGAAGGATTAAATACTAATTTAGTTAATGATGATATAACATACCCAGCTATGATGTTTGGTCCTAAAATAGGTGCAATGATAGGTGTTCAAAATAATTTAGATTTATCTGTTAACGATTTATGGATGGCAAGGTTTGCACAAATTGGTTTTGGTGAATTAACAAAAGATGAAGTTATTTCATCTAATTTAAATAAAATTATAGACAAAGCAATGGAAAAAACAGGTAACGATTTAGGTATATCTGTAAGAGGAGTACAAGCTATAACCTGGGTAGCTATGAAAGATTTATTTGGTTTATATGGTGGAGAAAAAACTACCGATGATTATATAACTGCTATTAAAAGGAGAAAACAAAGATATGAAGATTTTATTACAACCAGACCACTTGAGGGAGCTGATGAAGCCAGAATTGCAAAAGCTTTTAGGGAATATGACATCGGTGACAAAACTTATAGAGAAGAATTTGCAAGAGGAGATATTAGCTTTAAGCTCAAAAAGTCAAGACTCAAAAATAAAGTAATCGAAGTTGCAGATATAATAGAAAAACAATTTCCAAATGGTATTAAGTCACAGTCTTTAATTAATGTTCTTACACAAAAACACCAGGTATCACCAGACCAAATTAAATGGTTAGGGTTACAGGATTGGATTAAAACTTTAGGTTACAAACCTAGTGAAAAAATACCTATGCATCTTATAAAAGACAAACTAAATGAAGACCCTATAAATATAAGACACATAACCAGAACAGAGACTCCTTCACTTTCAAAACCAGATATAAAACAACATAGTGTATGGTCAGAGTCTGAAAGCAATACTCGAAACTGGGAGGTGGCAGACCACAATATTAAAGAAGAGGACATAAGGTTCAGACAGGAGTATTTATATTTTGTTGAGAATTTTATGGACATAGCTAAACATAAAGAAGTACAAGAATATTTTAAAGACATATATTCATTTACAGATGGTAACCCAGACTTTTTTAAAAATCCTAATGAATTTAGAGATAAGTATCTACAAGGATACCACAGCAATCCTCGTATGATGAAATCAATATTGGAACAATTACCAGAAAATAATGAGTATTATATTAAATATAAAGAAATGATGGATGAATCTATTGGTCCAGAAGCTGAAAGAATTGTATACGAACAAAGAAAAATGTCAGAATTACAAGATTTTTCTTGGGATATAAATTTTAGAAATGCGAATATGCCTGTAAATGAATTAGAGGGTAAAAAATTTATAACTAAAGATTATAGAGTCAGAACGAAATTAGCTAAAAATTTAGTCAAATATCTTCCAAACCATTTTGTCGCAGATGGTCCTCATATTAGTGTTCTTGGGGGAAAACCAGGCATTTATGGAAACGGTGAAACAAATATATCAATAAGAAAAAATCTAAGATTGGTAAATAATTTAAATAGCTTATTTAATGTACCTTGGAATTATACTGACCCAAATACTCAAGTTAGTGCATCGCAAATTAGGCTTATCACCAACAGAAGATTAGAGCTTCAAAACACTCCAAAAAACATTTGGAGCGAAATAGGTAAAAGATTTTATGGAGAAACTGACTATAGAAATTTATATCAAACCTGGCACAATATAGACCCAACAGAACCATTGATAGATAACCTTTTAGATAGGATGGATAAAATATCAATTAGACAAGTAGTAGAAAATGATTTTAATTTTTACTTAAACCCAGAAACAGGTATATACCAAAGCACTTATGGTGTGTTTTCTGATAAATCATTATATACTAAAGTAATACCTAATTGGATGAATAAAACAAGTCATATACCTATGGAAAAAGCAACTATAGATTTATATAACACTATTTTTGATGAACACTATATTTGGTCATCTGACGATTATAATCCAGGAATGGATTACACTTTAAATAAAGAAGGTTTTCATAGTAAGTCATATGGAAATTCGTTAGAAAATTTCAAACCACAATTCTCTCAATATAAAAGGGGTTTTGCATTAATTAAAGGAGCAAAAGATTACCACGAATTTGAAGTTCTTACACCACGAAACAGTGGCTTAATAGATAATATAAGTCAAATACCAACAGCAGTTCTAAATGAATATATGGCTGAAAATAATATAACAGATAAAGCAGATATTGCTGTAGATGATTTAATTGAATTTGCTAACTTTAGCCTTAGAGGTTCTTTTGCAGGAGGACCTGTTGCTACACAAGATGGATTGAGGCATTCTATAGATGGTGAATTCACAGAAGGTCATTTTGATGACCCTAATGTTATTGGTCATATTAGAGGAAATTATATAGAGCCACAAGTGTGGAATAACAGTATCAAAAACTATGAAACTTTACCATTTAAATTTGGGATGATAGGTGAGGTTCAAGGTGATTGGAGTCAAAAATATAACCAGGCTGAAACAGATAAAAAACCACCATTTCCTGGAATAACATATCTTAAACCATTAATAAAAAATTATATAAGCGAAGCAGTGAAAAATGGTGCTAATGGTATAATTTTAAATGGTGGGTTACAAGCTTATACTGATTGGTACGGAGCTTTAGATGGAATGAAACATAAATTTAAACTGCCTTCTGCATTTAATTCAGAGCTAGTGGATAAGGAAACTCCTTACACATTTGAGCCAGTAACTACAAGTGCAAAGGAAACAGACAACCCTTTTGAACCTACTAAAGATGTTACTTTAGATATTCAATTACAATCCACAAGTGGTGAATTAATTGTTTTAAATGCTAAGATTGGACCTTCTGGCACTCCTCAAGATAAATTGCAATATGAGTTCTACACTAAATTAGCAGGTAGAATGGCTCAGTCTAGCCCACCAGAAGACATAGAAGAGGCTTTTGTTATTATAAAAGATTATATGAACAAAAAATTATTAGCAGACCCTTCATATGATATTCTTTTCTACGAAAGAATTCTACATCAACACAACGAAAGTAAAGTTGACCTAATTATCCCTAAAGAATTTGTTAATTTAATTATACAAAACAAAACATTAGAAGATTTTAATCATAGTTATAATAACCGAACAAAAATAGTATCAAAAAATAAAGAAGGCATAACCCAGGTAAAGGTGGACTTTAAGGCAAATAATCAAGAAATAAATGTGACAACAAGTTCAATTAAAGATTTAACACCAGACGGATTACAACAACCTTTCTTACTTAAACATTATGATGAGTCACTTGTAAATTCAGTATCAAAATTGCTAAAACCTTTTGGTATAAGACCTCAAGTCTATTGGTTAGATTATTCACCAGAAAATATGACACCACTAAAATTTGCAAAACTTTGGGAGTTTACACACCCTGCCAGACACCCAATGTTTAAAAACTTTGATAAATTAGATGCTAATTCGGAGAAATTTCAAGTTCCCTTTATAGGATATTCATTTATTAAAGGGGAAGGTAAAAAAGATTTTAAAAAGTTTATACAAGAGCAAAACTTTAATTCATTTAAATTAAAGAAACCTCGTTTAACTGATAAACAAAAATCTGAAATATATAATGAGAATGTTTCACCACCATCAAAAGTTGAACAAATAAAATTAAGAGTAAAAGCAACTAAAGATAGAGCTAAAAATAATTTTTCTTCTAAGGAGGAATTTGTTAAAACGGTGAATAGAACATACAGACCTGTTTCTTCAGTTTTAAAAGGTATAGGTAATCCTGTTTTTAAAAGAATAGTTAGAAAACAAGTTACTGATGCAATGCTTACAAAAGGTCAATGGAACTCAGAAGCTGAACCTTTTTTAATGGATATAATTAAATTAGAAAAAACAAATTATAAAGAATATGAAAATTTATCATTAGCTTTATTTAATGGTGATTTAGAAATGGTAGAAAGTATATTTGAAAGAAATGGTTTTGATATAGCTAATTATGGTTCTGTAACAAGCTTAACTGACAATGTATTTGAATCAGCAGTTTCCCTGGGAACAGATATACATAAGCTTGATAATTATTTTCCAAGAAGAGTAAAAAATGTTCAAAAATTATGGGAGCAGATGGGTCAAGATAAAAAGTCAGAATACGAGGCTGTGAAAAGACAAAAAGAAAAAGAATTAGGCAAAACTTTAAGTGAAGCTGAAGAGGCAAGTTTATTGGAAAGCTTTTTAAGAGGATTTGTGCCAAAAGGCAACAGAAAACCAGGATATACAAAATCAAGAAATGTAGAACTTGTTACAAGAGATATGCTACCTTTTTATGATAAACCTCAAGATGCTTTACTTAATTATATTGACTCCTTTGCTGAATACTTATCAATAGCAAAAGTCTATGGTTCTGGTAATGTTGATGAAAGTATAGGAAAGTGGGTAAATGAGCAATTTAAATTAGGAAACATAAAAGGTGAGCATATTGATAGGGCTAAAAATATTATAACAGAGCATTATGCATCAAGCGAAGTTGCTGGTTGGGTAGCACCTGTTAAAAATACCATTTACACATTAACTATGGGCAGTTTTTCTTCTGCATTAAGACAGATAGGGGACCAAACCTGGGCAATCCAGGAAAATGGTCTTTTAAAAACATTGAAATATGATATGAAAGCTTTACTAAATTCAAATAAAATTAAGCTATCAGACCTTTCTGTTGATAATATTATGTATGAATTACAATCAAAAACAGTATCTGGTAGAATGGTTAGCGATGTTTTTAAATTGGCTGGTATAAAATTAATTGATGGGATTGGAAAAGAATCATTAGTTAATGGTGTTTATGAAAAATATGTTGAATTAGCTAATAAGGGTGAATACGAAGGCTTTTTAGCTGAGTTTAAAACAGATAAAGATTTAAGAAGATTAGATTATTATTTCAGTGCAGAAGAAAAAATACAGTTATTTGAAGATTTAAGAAGTGGGGAAGTAACACCGTTAGTTCAAGAATTAGCTTTAAATGTTTTATTAGATTGGCAACCAGTAGCAAAATCAGAGGTTCCTTCAAATTATAAGAAACACCCTCTATGGTACCAATTAAAAACATACACTATAAAACAAATAAACTCATTTAAAGATAATGCTATAGATGATATTGCTTTATATGCTAAGGAACATAGAAATGCAAAAACTAAAAAAGATAAAGAAAAATATAGAGAGTTATTAGAGCAATCTGTAATTAATTTAATGAAATTAGTTGGTGTATTTATGGCAACAAATGCTGGTGCAGATGTGGCAATAGATTATACAATGGGTAGAGATATAGATTTAAGTGATTTAGCTATACAGCAAATATTTAAATTACTTGGTGCAAGTAGATATATGCAGTTTCAAGCTGAGAATGAAGGTTTGCCAATGGCAATGTTTAAACAAGTGTCACCAGCAACTATAGGTGTGAGTAATGATTTTTATAGAGATTTTGTAGGCAAACCAATAACAAAGTATACTCCAGAAAATAAAATAGGTTTATTACCAAGATATTTAGATAATAAGAGATATAACACTTTAAAGAATAAAACTAATTTAAGTAAAGATGAAAAGAAGGAATTAGAGAAATTAGAACATAAATTAAAAATACCTTGGTATTATCAATCTTTATCACTCAAGTTTGTACCATTAGTAGGTAAACCATTATATTGGCATAAAGGTTTAGGTCATCAAAAGGTTATTCAAAGAAGAATGTGGAAATACAGAAGCGATAGCGAAGAATTAGATTTACAACCTAATGAAAGAGAGGACTACATTAACACAGCACAATATGCTTTAAATGCAAATTATATTACTGAAAAACAATATAACAAGCAAGTTTCATATGCTGTAGGATACGAAAAGTATAGAAAAATAATGAGCAGTGGTGAATGGGGTAGTGATGAATTATCATACTATAAAAAGGCTTTAAAAATGTTAAAAGATTATGATGCTATAAGTAGTGAATTGTACTGGCGAAGATATGATGGAATAGATAAATTTTATGAGGAAAAATATACAAAATGAATATAGATTTTAGAAAAATAATGAGTAACTTAATATATAATACATTACTTAAAATGCCAGGAGGATACTACACTGACGAAGCACACAAAATGGTATTTAGAACTGGTATGGCTGAAACAAAATACAAAACCATAAAACAATACAATGGTGGTCCAGCTATAGGTTTTTTTCAAATAGAGCCAGACACCTTAAATGACACAATGAAAAACTATGTCAAGTACAGACCTTCTCTACTTGACTGTTTAAAAAAACTAGGATTGAATGAAGATGATATGGAATATTCTGTCCTTACAAACATAGCCTTACAGATAGCTTTTTGTAGGATACATTATAGGAGAAATCCATATAAAATACCAGGAACATTAGAAGAGCAGGGGAAATATTGGAAGGAACACTATAACACTAAACTTGGAAAAGGTACTGTTAGGCATTTTATAGAGTCTAACACAAATGAACAATGAAATAGAAGAAACATTAAAAGGACTATTAAGCAACTATACTTGGCTATTTATAGTAGGTTTAGGGGCTTTGTTATTTAGAACCACTATAGCGAGAGCTGTTGATGGTATTATGATTTTTGCAGGACACAACTATAATACTGATGATGTGGTTGAAATAGAAATGGAAGGAAAAACCTTTCCAGGTCGATTAGTTAGAGTAGGAGTATGGTCTACCGTTATATACTTATACTGGATTAAAAACGGTGAAGTGGTCGGTGGAAGTAAAATGGTTGTTAGTAACGATAAGCTTAAAGATTTAAAAATATGTAAACCATTACCATTATTGGATTTACATAAATATAAGGATAATGTAACAGACAATACTGATTAAGGAGAATAAAAATGAGTATGCTTTCTAAATTAATAGAAGAAAAAAAGGATGATGTAATAGAGAGTGCCTTTTCTGAAGAGATGAGGGATAAGATTGTAAAAGCTATAAATGAATGCATTGATATACCTTTAGTATCTGAAAAAAGAGAAGAAAAATGGATAGGTGCTACCTGGGATATTATATGCGATGTAATTAAACCATTACTTAAAAAGACACTTTAGGGGTTGTTTAAGTCTTTTATTTTTTGTACCTTATATAGGTTATAATATTATTTATTTATAACCTTGTTAATTAAATTGTTAAAAAGGAGCAGAAAATGAAAGAAAAGAATCTTAGGATTTGGGACAAAGTTTCCAAGTCTAACCCTAAACATCTTAAACCCTTAAATTTTGGTAGAAAAATTACTACCATTAATGCACAATCTCAGAGACTGGTTGCAACAGAAATATTTGGACCTATGGGGATTGGCTGGGGTGTAGATAATGAAAACTTTAAAGAGGTTATGGTAGGTACCAACCTCTGGTTAATTTACACAGCTAAACTATGGTATAAAGACCCAATGACTGAAAAGATTGGGGAAATATCTTTAGCTAGTGACATTCAATTTAAAAGTGATGCTGTTAAATCAGTATCCACAGATGCCTTAACAAAAGGTTTATCTCAATTAGGTTTTAATGCAGATGTATTCCTGGGAGACTGGGATGATAATAAATATAAAAACCAACAGGGTGGTGGGTTTCCATCTGCTCTCCCACCTGTAAAAAGTGGCTCTTCCCTTCCTACATCAAACAATGCACACAAGGACTCTACAGATGAGTCTTCAGATACAGATTGGAGAGCCACTTGCCCTGGTTTTGGCAAACATAAAGATACAGCCTGGAAAGAAATCCCAAGCGACTATCTACATTGGTTACAAAACAATGGAACTGATGCATCTAAAGAAGACTCTACCAGAGAGTTGAAATTTAGAAGCGAGGATGCTACCAATGGCAAGTAAACTATTAACTAATACCACTTTTGGTAGGTGGTATCAAATAACTCCTTCTGATGTTGTACCAAGTGTAACCACCCTAATCCAGGGTGGTTCACCAATGTCTCCCTGGTTCTTAGAATTTATAATTAAATCAAGTGAAGGTAGTGTAGATAAATGGAGAAACTCTAAATCAGAAGCATTAAGAGTTGGAACACTTGTTCATAAACATCTTGAGGACCTTTTATCTGGTGATGAAATCAAAATATCAAATGACCCACAAGTTCAAAGAGCTTTAAATTGTTTTTGTTTATGGTTTGAGGAAAATCCTATACAGGTCACAGCATTAGAAAAGTTTTTATATTGTGCTGATAAAACACCTGCTGGAGACTTAATTCATCCATATGCAGGAACCTGTGATTTAGTTGGTGTTATTGATGGTGTTAGATATTTAATAGACTTTAAGACATCTAAAGCTTTGGATGTTAATATGGGTGTTCAGCTTAGTGCATATAAAACCTTATGGGATAATATGTACCCAGATAAACCTATTGATAAGATAGCTGTCCTTTGGTGTAAAAAAGACTATAGAGGAAGTAATCCTACAGCCAGAACACTTAAAGGAGTATTAAAGGAATTTCCTTATGACCCTACCTCTATCAAGTGTGCCTCATATTTATATGCATTACATCATAGAGATTCTTACGGTCATATTAAACCAACCTTAAAAGCTGACTTAAAGGATAGTTTTAAGCTATCTAGTGTGGAGTATGTAGATGTGGTGGATTAATAAAAATACTGCCTATGCACATAAGTATAGGACCAGGATGGACAGAAATAATAGAATGAATATAACTGTTGGTCTTGATGAGAGAATGATATACTGTGAAAAGAAAAATCCTATGGTAGGGTGTGGTAAAATCTTTGATGGAAAAGAATATTATGACACTGAAATAATTCCTACTATAGGTAAGAAAAGAACCTTATGCCCAAGGTGTTTGGCTAACAAACCAGAACTGGTTTTTAAGTAATGGTTAATAAACAGCCAATCATATTCACTGACCCTAAGACAGGGAAGAAAACTGCTGGTAATAGAGCAGGAAGAAGACTGATGGCTAAGGTTATTGCGAAGGAAATAAGAAAATATCAAAAGGAGCAGAACGATGGGAAAAAGTAATTACTCAAGGTCTCTTATAGTACCACTGGATATACTACAAGATTCAGACATAAGTCAAAGCCAGAAATTGGTGTTATCCTTAATAATCCAGCTTGATAATGATATGGGATGCTATGCAACTAATGATTATATGGCTGGGTTTTTAGGGATTAGTAAAAGACAGGTCCAGAAACATATTAAAAACCTCATAGATACCAGCTATCTACCAGAACCTATTTATAGATTACAAAAGATAGGTGATAGAGAGCAAACCCTTAGAGTATTTAGAGGGGTGTCGAAAATGACATCCCACGAACAAAAGGGTAATTTAGGGGTGTCGAAAAGTTCACCCAAAGGTATAGAAGAAAGAATAAATATATTTATAGCTGAAGTTGAAAATGAAATAAAATCAATTAAAGTATTATCTCAATTTGAAAGAGATGAAATGAAAAAGTTTATTTCTTACTGGACAGAAAAAACTCGTAATAAAAAGAAATTCTTACAGGAAACTAAACCTACCTGGGAAACTAAAAAAAGATGGTCTACCTGGATGTCTGGTAAAGTAGAGAAAAATAGCAAACCTAAAAAGAATGGTTTTATAGATATATCTAAATTCCCTACAGAGACTACTGGTATGCCAAGAGCTTATTGTAGTGAGTGTGGTACCATAGAAACATATAAAGATGTATGGGATATGAAGGGTGGCAGTAGATGTCACGGAGCTATCTTACAACCAGAAAACCCAGCTTTGGAGCAGTTAAATGCAGGATAGAGAAAAAGAAATGTATGAAGACATTAAAGAGCTTCAAATAGAGAATAGGAAGCTTCATAATAGAGCAGTTCTATTAACAGTTAAACTTGCTAAGTATATGAAGCATTTTGGGAAGCTTGATGTATAAAGATAAAGTTGAAATGGATGTAGCATTGGCACTTAATAGTGAATTTAGATTCCAGGAAAAAATACAAGATACCTGGGGAGTCCTTCTTCTGCCAATGCCAGGGAAATATTCAAGTTTAGATTATAAAATCTCCCTACCAGAGACTCCCTTGGTTATCGGATATATTGAACTTAAATGTAGAACTGTAGCCTCAACCACTTTTAATGATACTATGATTGATATGACTAAGTGGAATGCTATCCAGGACCTATATACAAAAATTAGACCTAATAATATTTATATTGGGTTTAGGTTTACGGATAAGGATATGTATTATCTATATAAACCAGAAGACCAGAAGAGAATTATATTTAGAGAAAATTCTGGTCCAAATAAAAAAAGAGGGTATCCAGATACTAAGACAACTATTGGGATACCGATGGACTTACTCAGTGAAATCAAAAAGGAGCAAAAATGAATATATTAATTGTAGGACCTATGTTAGCTGTTCTATTTATCTTACTATCAGAGCTTTATATAGAGCTTAGACAAAGATATAGAGACTGGAGAAGATAATGGAAGCAGAAAAACAATACAAGGGTGCTGTACAAGAGGTTATTGATAAATACCCAGAGACCTCTAAAGAGTTTTTGAATCAACAGGAAATCCAATGGGATTTGTTTTGCAGGAAACAGATAGATTATGGTCCTGGAAACATAGCAATGGGTACCAATCTTACCACAAAAGATGATAGGCATAAAGCACAGATAGGGATAACGGTAAGAATGAATGATAAAATGCAAAGATTAGTTAATCTGATGTTTAATAACAGAGAACCTAATAATGAGAGTATAGAAGATACATTGACTGACATATCTAACTATGCCATAATGATGTTAATACTAAGAGAAAATAAATGGGGTAAATAAATGGAAATCAAATACTGGAGAGAGAATCCAAACCAGGATTCTAACATTAAAGGTTTTTTTACAACTGTAACTCAAGAAGGTTTTGAGATTAAAAATTGTAAATTAATTGCTGGACCTAAAGGGTTATTCGTTGCACCACCTTCACAAAAAGGTAAAGATGGTGATTTGGATGACAAAGGTAAACAGAAATACTATGACTTAGCCTGGATACCAAAAGAGGTTCAACAACCATTACTGGATATGTTGTCATCTGAGGTTGAGTTAGGTAGTGACGGAGTACCTTTTTGATAGATAGGTTAACGAAGCTGATTGAAGCTATGCTTGGGTTGTTGGAACATTACAACCCAAGTGTTGCAAATCAAATGAGAGAAGAGTTTAATGAAATTAAAGCTACTGGATTGGAAAGTAATATGGATGGCGAGATTTCTGGGAGTACCAGTGAAGAGACTGGCTCAGATATACAAAGTCCACAGGACAACGATATACAGGACCTGTAAAAGGTCGTGGCAGTAAATAAGCGAAAGAGACTCTATAAACGACTTGATGAGGTTGTATCTAAATACATTAGGTTGAGAGACGGTCATTGTGTTCAATGTGGGAACCCAGAGAAGCTAACTAACGGTCACATCTTTTCCAGGAGGCATCTAGCTACCAGGTGGGATATAAGTAAGGATGGTAACTGTCATTGCCAGTGCTGGGGATGTAATTACAAGCACACTAAAGATAATTATGATTACTACAAATGGTATACAGATAGATTTGGAAAGCAAAAATTTGAAGAGTTAAGAGACAGATATACACAGATAACAAAATTAAATCTAACAGAGTTGGAGGAGCTATTGTTGGGTATTAAGGAAAAATACCAATTACTAGAAAACAACAAAATTTAAACAGGCTTATAGGTAAGGCAGGAGAACACCTGGCTTGTTTTGAAGCTAATGCGAAAGGATATTCATCACACTTGGTCCCTGGACAAAATAAATATGATATGGTAATAGAGGCAGACGGAAAGCTGGTTAAGGTTCAGATTAAGACTTCAACATATGCACCTAAGATAGTATCTACACAATATCAATTACAGCGAAGGATACCGAAATTAGGCAAATATATTGTTAAACCATATGAAGATACTGACTTTGATATATTTTGTTTTGTACAACCTAATTTTAAGCTGTGTGCCTGGTTCTATAAACCAGACATTACCAATGGATGTAAGCTAAGTATCAAGCACCAAGAGTACGAGATATATACCCTTGAAAAATCACTGGAGAGATATAATGAACAAACATAAGTATAGTAATACAGATAGAATACTAAGAAGCATAGAAGCTACATTAAGGGATGGTGAGATAAGAGCTATGTTTAAGGGTATGGGTATGGTATCAGAATTAGCATATGATAATAAGATTGACATTATAGCTGTACACTATAACATATCAAATGAATCAGTAAGGAAAGCATTGCATAACGATAAGAACTAATGACTGAGGGAAATGGGTGGCAGGACAAAGATACCTTGTAGGGTATGAGTAGGTCATAAACAAAAAGAGCCAGGGATTAACCTGGCTCTTTTTTTAGATTGAAACTGTATAATTTATAGATTGAATCTATATTAAGCTATGCCTCCTTTCCCAAGATTTTTTACACCTATAGCAACTG
>Ga0208158_1000108_pt1 | contig 37392 bp, 46 predicted proteins | sample 8_EtaG_FD_184081 | JGI IMG/M metagenome (GOLD analysis project Ga0208158, IMG submission 184081) | Marine viral communities from the Subarctic Pacific Ocean - 8_ETSP_OMZ_AT15162 metaG (SPAdes) (version 2) | ecosystem: Environmental > Aquatic > Marine > Oceanic | place: Pacific Ocean | collected...
TATCTCAAGCAACATACGCCTATACTTTAACAGTCATATTGATGAAGACCTTGCTGAAATCCACTATGGTGAGAACTGTATAGCAGACGCACGACTCATGGCAGATGCACCATCACTCTTAGCAGAAGTAATACGATTACAGTCATACATAGCACACCATGACGGTGATGAGTATAGACAATGCCCCGAATGTGGGTCAATTGATTTCACCTTCAAGTTTGACGATGAAGGTATGGAATGTAAGTGTGATAAGTGTGACAATATATGGAGGGTGAAGATAGAATGATTGATACAGACAAATACAACATAGATGATGGTGTGATATGGATATGGAATGATGACCTTGACCAAAAGCAAGGTTGGGTGCTTTGGGAATACAAGGAATGCCCTAACGGACATACAGTTGGTGATGACCCTAACAAAACATATTCCCCTCATCATCAAGTCCTACCTGCCCTCATCTTTGAATGTAAGATTGATGAAAGGATGGAAGCCATTATGGATTTGCCACTTATCCTAGCAGAAGTCAAGAAACTACAAGATAAAATTACACTGATGGAAATGCAGTATGTTGGGCTTGAACAGGCATACTACAACTCCCCTGCTGAAACTGAAAACAAGCAGTTGCGTGGGCTACTTGATGCGATATATTGGGATGCTTTTTCGGAAGATGATACTACGCTTGAGATTAATCGTGAAGTAGCAGAGCGCATTAGGAGAGTGATTGAATGATTGAGTTGCTTTACACAATGCCCCTCATGGTGGTGTATTTCCTATGCACTTTCTATTTCCTACGACACTTATCAGAACACGGTAGCAATGGGCTTCCACTAATAAAGGAACAACATAGGAGGAATGAGACAAATGAAAGAAGCGAATGAAATAGAATGGACAGATGGAACAGGGAAGGTGCTATCCGCATTGGGTGGCATACTCAGCAAGGCTGAGAAGGCGGGGAAACCCGATGATGTCAGTTACACAAGTGACCCACGACTCATGGTGATGGACTTGGACACAGGGGCGACAGTCCTGTTGGAGACTGAGCCACACACTGGTGGTCGGACGAAGGGACATGGCTATGTCAAGGAGGCTGGGCATGAGCAACGGATTCCCATGAAGGTTCCACTGTCCTTACAGAGGAACATCCTCTTGGATATGATTGTTGGAATGCTTGTGCCAGCAGGCTCGGATGAGATGGGGCCTTTGGCCGTAGCAGCATACGAGAGGATTGCATCGGCACTAAAGGAGGGGCTTGAGAAGGACATTAGCACAGACGAGGACTTGGCCCAGTATTGGAAAGAGAGGTATGCCAAGCACGCTAAGTTGGTCACTGAACTATCCCAACAGATAAACGACATGACCATCACCAAGGTGACTGGTTCTATGCTCTGCAAGATGCAAGCCACAGCCGTCTTGGAAGCGGAAGTGGACGAAGAGGCTATACAAGCGATACTTGGTGTGAAGGTAGTCGAAGAGGTGGTGGAATGAGTAAGAAAGCGACTGAGTACGCTGTGCTGATATGGGATTTCAAACCGGAGGACTTTCCTAGTCTCGGTTGCCCTTGCAGGGAGATAAACGTGGACACACTACCCGAAGCGATGGTATTGTACGAGAAGGAGACTGATGTGTTCGCAAAGGAGTTGCACCACTACTACGAAGTGGACACGAAGGAGTGGGAGTCTTCGTCTAACTGCCTCATGGAGTGGGATGCTTATGATGGGACTAGCGAATGGATGGATGAGTATGACGAACAGGGAGAACCCATAGTGTGGTTATCTCGTTTCATTGGTGTGCCGATTCCTTGGATTGAGCATGACCATCATATTACCAATGGTGTATTCGTGGCTGATGCTGTTGAATACGACTACGATGGTTCGGGTGAATGGGTGCTGGTGAATTACAACGAGACTAGATGGGTGACAATGGATTATGTCAAGAAGCATAACACACCCAAGTATAGAGAACAAGTAGGATTGAAGGAGGAAGAATAATGAAAGCAGGTTGGAGTGATGGAACAGGTTGGGACGTGTATAATGAGTCAGGCTCTGCTTCGAGAGAGGCATACAAACTAGCACATCGGATGGCTAGCCAAGATGCCATTCGATGGAAGCAAGACTTAGAGCGAGCACATGATAGGATAGAGACCCTTGAGGCTTGCTTGGATAGGCTTTGGAAACTAGGAGTTGTGCCTGCGGACGAGGACATTTGGGACGAAGTCGTGGATGCGCTGAGACTGGTGAATCCAACGGAGGAGGAATGAAGATGAAGGACAAGATGAAAGCAGTATTGGAAGAATTGGCCAAGAGCCTAAACAAGAGCGAATGCCCTGAGAGGGTGAGGGAATACATCAGATTGCGTAGGGGTATGCAAGAGCGTGTATTCATAGAGGCGAAGGACACAGCACACATGCACGGGGCATGGGTAGGAGACTACCACATAGTGAATGCAGAGGATATCATGGATGAACTAGGTTGGTATGTGTTGTATGCGGAACTGAGCAAGAGGGAGACAAAACCCCTGTCCTTCATGAGAGCACTATCCTACTCTCTGTCCAACGACAAGATGGAGAAGAGAATGAAGTGCGAGTTCGATGCGGACATACTCACAGAGCGTGGCACTTGTTTCGTGTCTGTTGCATTCGATGGTGCTCAGATGGGCCTATGGGAGATGGAAGAGGCACGCAAGGCCTGTATGGAGAATCATCCCAACATCCCCGTTTTCGATGAGAAGGGTTGGAAGGAATGGGTCAAGGAGAACATGGGTGCTAATGATTTCCCTGAGTTGCTAGAGGATGATTTGGAGACGTTGGAAGTCCCGAAGGGTGGTGAAGATGTCTTCCTGTTCTAACACAATGTTCATGGGCCTGTCGCCACAGACCCTTGACCGCAGTTTAGTGGCGGGAACTGTCGAAAACTCTTTCTTTCAGGTTTCGTGTGTCTTCTATCCCCAACCGCCACACCAATCAAGATTGGAGGCTCCGGCTTCCACTAATAAAGGGACAACAGTGTGGTTATGATGGTTGAAGAAGAGGTAACGAAGATGGTGATTAGAGCCGATAGTTTCCTACCTGAGGGAAAATTACGAATGCCCGATGGTGAGATTAGGAACTTACTCGATACTGATTTTAGTATGGAGTATGATGGTGAGGTGAGACAAGGATTGGCATGGGTGAATGCGAAGCAACACGGATTAGACGCTTGCCCTATATGCGATGCTGAATGCCCTGAGGGTGCTTTCATACTCATCACAGACATACACATTCTCTATCCATGCTGGGTATGCAACAAACTGGTGGAGAAGAAGACAAAGACGACAGAAACAAAAATGAAGGAGGAATGGCAATGAATAAAGGAATAGTGATAAGAACGAACGGAAAGGTTGAGCCCATCCAAGTGGATGGTCTCACAGGAATGCAAGAGGTAGTCGGTGGCTTCATCGAGTGTGCTCTCACAGGGGATGTGGGAAACGATGAGCATTGGGACTTATGGGCCAATGAGGAAGGCAGGCTGGTTGGTCTGCCTATGAACCAAGTGGCAAGAGTGTTCTGCGCAGAGCAGTTGGGCTCTCCAATAGAGGAGATACTCTCCTTACATGGAGACTTCCTACTGCTTGGACATGATGGAGAGGGAGCGACAATAGATTGCCCTCAGTCAATCGCAGACATGGCATTGAGCATGGCTATGTTCAATGAGCCCACAGCGACACTCACCACATACAGTGATGATGGTGAGGCACAACAAGAAGTAGTCCTATGGGGTGATGAGTGATGTTTGCTGAGGGTGACGTGTTGAAGAACAAACACACAGGTGGTATAGTCACGGTGACTGATGTGCTACACATCAAGAGCGCAAAGAATCCTGTCTTGCAAGTCTTAGACGCAGAAGGTCAGGTTTTTCGACTGGATAAGCCAAGTGCATCTCATTGGGTAGTGGATGGAGACCCATCCACCTATCGTGAGTATGTTGATTCCTATGAAGGAGGCGAGGAAGAATGAATGTGAAGATAGAGTCATGGGGATACGGATGGAGATACCAGAAGGAGCGAATGCCCGAATGGGTGGAGCCACCTAACGACTTGGAACTGGACGTTCGCATCATCACCGACCCTTGGGGGCATCACCTACTAGGTGCTACTCACAACGGTCTGGAGAAGGAGGTGCAGGACTACGTGTTAGAACACGCAGAGGCACAAGCCTTCGTGGAAGAGGCTGTGAACTTCGCCAAGAAGGCTGAAGATGACATCATCATAGCATTCGTATGCCAATGGGGCAGGCACAGGTCTGTGTCATGCGCTGAGGAAACATTCAGAAGGCTCAAGGATGCGGGTATTGATGTGACTATGGAACACTTGACGCTTAGAAACGCAGACGGATGCATGCCTGAGTACGAGTCAGGATACGTGGGACGAGAGGGGATTTCGGTAGCATGAGTGATTTTGAGCCTAATGATGAGATGCAGACATGGGCCAAGACCCACTTCGATGGCATGGGCATTGGAGGCATATGGAGCCCTGAGGGTGCAGGCCTGACATACAAGAAGGAGAACGACACAACTTGGAAACTCATACGCAAGATGGAACACCCATCTGTCGAGGAGAACCACAAGCGTTTCTCCGCGCTCATGATTAGCGTTGGAATCAATATGATTGAGGGGGATGAGGTGGGGTATGAACCACCAGCCTCACCGGAGGAAGCATACGCACAGGAGTTGGAACACAAGATGGAGATAGCGAAGTCTTGGGCCTGTGAGTGTGGTGAATACAAACTCATGGACATGGACTTGACACAGGGGAAGCCTCGCTTCTTGGAGACACAGGAGGTCTTGTTGGAGGACGGCGAGACAGACGAGGTCGAGGTATGGGCATACATGTTGGAATGCGTGTGTGGTAAGTTCCTCAACGTGGACCCTGATGACTACCATCTCATGGCAGGCGACCAACTGTTCATGCGCTATGTCAATACGGATGGTGTGACTGTCCAAGCCATGACTCGCAGGCAGATGATACATGCCGCAGAGAGTGACCGTCTTGGTGTGTTGGTTGGTACGCATGACCCTGATACAGGTGAGAGGGTTCCCCCTTGGATGTGGGGAACATACTGCATGACCTTCGATGGGAGCGAGGAAGAATGAGCGTTGTGAGACAAGGTTTTGGATTAGGCGGTCACGTTATGTGTCCCGAATGTGAGTCCACAATGGAGGTAGTGGACTGGACTGCCCCTTCCGAGTGGGAAAGGGGGAATCACATGGACAGACCAAGTTTCAATGTTAGAGTGTTGTTCGCCTGTAAGAATACGAACTGTGCAGAAGATGCCGAACGTAACAGAAGAGAGGATGCCGAAGACCAAGCGAGGATGGCAGCATGAGTCAGTCATGGGAGTCATACCACAGGGCCAAGACAGATTACTACCGGAGGAAGCATCATGGGTGAGGAACACATATGGCGCAGCGTGAGCATGGAAGGCAAGTGGAAGGACGGCAAGGGCGATGCAGCCGTGAGGCGTGTGGACTTCTATGGAAAGACATGGGTGGACTTCCGCATAATGAACGTCCAAGATGGTAAGAACCAACACACAAGACACGGAATCAGACTCACAGTCGAGCAGGTGAAGGAACTCATACCAAGGTTGGTTGAGTTCTGCGCTGCGTATGATGACGAGATGGAATCGGCTGAGAGAAGCGATTCAAAATCTGAAGATTGAGTCAAATCTTCAGGAAAAATCTGAGAGTATATGAAGTTCGGAAATGCTAGGAGCCTAAGTATATGAAGCAACATCAGTCTGGTTTTGACTATCATAGGAACTATGGCCGCAGACTCTGGGCTTCCACTAATAAAGGAACAACAAAAGGAGATATGAGAAACATGAGAAATGAGAAACAACGAGCGAAGAGCATACAACATGCGGAGTATGAGATTCTCGACTTCATGATACGTGAGATTGACCTGTCGTCCCTACGCACCAAGATGGTGGATGACAAGCACTCAGGCAAGAGATTCGAGAAGGCGGGGGAGAACATACTGACATGGATGACGAGTAAGATGGAGAAGCGCAGGCATCTGTTGGGGAAGGAGCACGTGGACTACAAGGAGAGGGAATAGATGGATTGGAAAGAAGAAGAGAAGAATCAGAAGAAAGAATGCTTGGCTTGTGGTAAGCCCATCCTATTGAAGGATTGGTTGGCTAGACCTGCTAAGAAACACTACAAGTGCCTTTGGGATAGGGTGTCTGTATGTTTGGACTTCAAGAACAGTAAATGCAATATCATACTGAGGGAGAAGAGATTGGAAGAGGCGAGACCCGTCTTGGACATGAGCGTCATGAGTGAACTCTTGGGTAATGTCCGTGAGTCTCTAGGTGTGTCTGAAACACAAACCCCCTCTTCCTTCGATGGGTGGGACTTGTGCATCACCCATTTCAATCTCGACAAGCATGAGGGTTACAATGATGCCTTGAGAGAACTACTGGTTTATTCTCAATCCGTGAAGAGGAGTCATGGGTTATACTTCCGTAGGAGTGTTGCTCATCTAATGGATGATTGCGGGCTTGGCCCCCTCCTCTATACCTTAGCGACACTCTACCCTGAGGAGTTTCAGGAGTGGCCCCTATGGGCTCTCCCCTCACAGACTAGGAAGGGCCTGATAAAGCAAGGGATAGTTGCTCACACAGATGTGAATTACCCTCTTCTCTTCGATAGGATGAAGGAGAAGATATTCCCTGAACACACCTATGATGACATGTTGCTCTTGAGCAGCAGTGAGAGATACAAGTATCTGTATAGGGAGCATCGTTGGTTGCCATCACTCTATCAACTGCTATACGGTGATGACAGCGAGTATGATGACATGTGGGGCTTCGTGTATGACTTCCAACGTCATGTGTGTAGGGATGAAGGTAGGTTCACTACCATGAGTTTCACACAGATGGATTACCTAACGATGCTGAGTGACCAAGTGGGAAGAAGACTCTCTAAGGAACAATGCAGACAATGGTTCTTCGATTACCTTTGTAGGTCTTACTCCCTAGACATAGATACTGAGAAGTTCCCCTACGAGAGCACTAACTACGAATTGGAGCAAGTCATAAATCTATCAGCGGATGACATAAATAGGGTATCAGGAATACATGCTGTGAGGAAAGCCCTCACTTCGCTTGGACTTACTCCTGATGGGAGAGCGAAGGTGAATGGTGCTTCCATCAGATGGCTAGTCAGCACGCTATGGCCCGACTACGAGATGGAGCATAACCTATGGAACAGGATGCTAGTCTCCGAGAAGAGGATGAATAGCATGCTATCAAGGGTCTTCACGTATTGTAATATCCATGACTACGTTTGGCATGAGGCTCTCATGATACCAACGAAGTCGGGCAAGGTAGCGAGATACAGACATAGTAACATGCCTGTGAGGGTGGATGGTATGTCACAAATGCTCGGATTCATAGCGGAAGGACAGGGGGACTACCATTACATAGACCACACAAATGCTCCTGTGGAGACGTGGGATGGTTACAATTGGGACAACAGGATACCCGCTTGTTATGATGGTAAGATGACAACAGGCTTAGGATACAAACAGGAGCAAGATGCGAAGAAGAGGAGAACCATACTGAGACATGGATTCTCTCCTATCTATATCATACTGAGTAACCATGCTCATGCCGTCAAGGGTGTTCATGGTGATATCCCACAATGGAATCGTAACTTCATCACAGGAAGAGGGAAGAAGAGAATCGGTCTTGCTGAGACATTCGACATGCAGGGCCGTGAGGACATTGGCGACATGATACGCCGATACTACAACGAGGTTGTGTTAGCATGAAGTGGGAGCCTAAGATGGTACACATAGTCATGGGTGGTAGGTTGTGTGGTGCGAAGGAGAGAGCATGGCCTGAGCACTGCTTGGATAATGAGTGGTCTCGACATTTGCCTATATGCGAGGATTGTAAGATTGAGTATAAGAGGCAGACGGGTAGGGACTATAACTCAACACCGCGCCCAATGAAGACAGAACGGGTTGGGGGCCTGTATCTGATTGACTTTGGGGCTCGCTCTAATAAAGGCACATCAGAGGGACAATAGGAGATGAAAAAATGGGTACAAGTTGGATAAAGAGACACGCACACGAAGAACCGGACAGAAGAAAGAGCGAGAAGGATAGATACAACAAATGGAAGGCGCAGTTTTGCACCATGAACGGGAACACGCTCGTATGGGATGACCGTAAGGTGAAGGCTTGGATGGAGGCTCGGAAGACGTGAAGAGGGACTTAGTGAAGTTGTTCGATGTGAATGATGATGGTGAGTTGGACATAGAGGACGTGCGCTTCCTCCTAGTACGCCATGAGTGGTTATTCATAGCGGGTCTGTTCATATCAGCGGGAAGCCTCGCTAACGTGCTTGGCTACACCAACATAGACAGTGACCTGTTCTGGACTTGCGCAGGCTTGGGTATGGTTCTGGAATACATAGACGACATACGCAGAAGGAGGAAGGTTGAATGAATGACGGCGAGAAACCAGATGACCCCTACCACAAACTCTTCGACCCTGAGCAGTCTGAAGGGTGGTACACGGATGACTACAAAACCATCATGACTGGGACTGCGTGTGAATGTATTCTCGCAGAGCACCAACCAAAAAACCCAGCGTGTCCCATGAATGCTGCTCACCACAAATCATGGCAGGAAGAGGACCCAGAGGGATACGCACATGAGATGCTAATGTATACCACTAAGGAGTTGTTCTCTGAACTATCCAAAATCTTCGACCCTGAGGATACCATGTCACAAGAGGATTTTGAAGAGTTGCAGGCTATGGGCAAACAGTCCTACTTGGAGTGGATGGGTGTTGAAGAGCCGGAGATAAAGGAGCCGACTCCAGCACCAGAGGTGCGCACCAAGAAAGACACAATCATGATGACTAACTTAGCACATGGTTTGGGAGCAGATACCACGAAGGAAATGGCAGATGCCCTCAATCTCCCCTTGAATGTCTTGATGATTTCACGGATACTACACAAGTCTGTGAAGGAACACGAACTGTGGGATTGCAGGAGAGCCCCTCACGCCTTGTTCATAGACTGTCTCTATCTCGTATGTAGGTTCAAGAAGATAAAGGTCACAGCGAGGGAGATGTCCGCTAAGACGAAGGAGTATTTCGGTGTAGGAACTCAACCACGACCCAATGAATGGTGCAAGGATTATGCCTTCATAGTTGATGGTGTGTTGAAGTGACCTTCTCGGAAGTAGCGAGGATAGTCGAATCAATACGCTTGGGTAATGACAAGAGGGAAGCACTCTCACCCATCAAGGACGAGGCTACGGCTTGTTCGTATTATGACATACTATTCCCTAACACAGGTATGCTCACCAAAGGCGACCTATCGGGTAGGTTCGCCAAGGAGGTAGGGGTGTTCGTTGATGTGGTGCTTGATATAGTCAAGGAAGACTCATTCGCAATGGCTCTAGCACAAGAGAGCAACAAGAGCACATCACAAGGCTGGTCTGTGTTGAAGGCACAACGGATGATGGAAGGTGTGTGTTCAGGTGCTCTCCCCATCATAGAGACCGCTCACAAGATGGATGAGATAGAGGCACGCTTGTTTTGGAAACACATATTGGGCGAGCACGCACCCTTGACGCCTAACTCCTTTCTGATGTGCTTGGGTATGAGTCAAGGAATCCCTCAAGATGTGATGAGGAGACACATCATGCTAAAGGAGCCTATGAAACTTATACATGTGTTATTCGATGACCCAGAGTCATTGGATATACCCACAAGATGGTATGAAGAGACAAACATAGCATTGACTCCTAGGCGTTATCTCCCATTCCATCCACACGATGATGCTCAGTCGCTTGAAGACTTCAATGGTGGATTCTATCAGAGGTTGTATCAGAAGGGTAGCACTAAGATGCTATACATACTCCCAGAGCCTTCAGGCACTAAGTTAGTATGGAGAGACAGGGGAGGAAGACTGACATCTGCTGGTGTGATACCACATGAATGGCTCCCCAAAGGGCCGATAATCCTTGAAACCATATCACATGAGGGTGTCTTGCATGTCTATGATGCGATATACCCTAGATACCCTCATCTCTCTCTAACAGAGAGGCTAGGGAAAGCAGAGTGGGATTCAGGTGACATAGTGATACACATACCAACGGAAATAGACAAGATGTCTGAACTTGTCTCATCTCTCTCTGAAGAAGAGGTCATCAGGTTCCCTGACATGGATGCCTTCGACCCTTTCAAATCTGGCGGCTTTGTCTTGACAGCCTCCTTGGCAAAAGCAATACTGCGCTTCAATTCAGTGAGAAAAGTCACGGGTGACTTATTGGAAATAGAGTTGGCTTGCGTAGATGGTTTGGATGACTTCATACCCATTGGGAAGGTAGAAGTCACGGGTGACCTCAAAATGGCCTCACAAGGGACGTTGGCCAGATTGACCAATCTAGTGCTCAATGGGGATTGGCAAGAGATACCTCCTGATGTCATTATACCCATGAGCGTGATAGTTCCCGAAGTCACTCAAAACCCCTTGAAGGCCGATAATATGATGATTACAGGCATAATGGATGATTTGGGTATTAGTGATATCACCCAATATGTGGACTTGTTGCATGGGGTGGAATAATGGACGATTTTTGGTTCGGAATGGGGTTTTTCTGTTCAGACGTGAAATTTCACGTTTCTGTCCAAAAGAGTGCTACTGCGAAGGTGGGCTTCAGATTAAATCGCTTTATCAAGATACCATCACTAATAAAGCAACATCAAGAAAATAGTAAAAATATCTTTTTTTCTGTTTTACCGATTTTAGAGAAATTCGATTTACCCCAGAAGGAGATTTACAGGCGTGGTGAAGACATCGAGAAAGTGATGACGTTCATAGACCACTTGGGTCTGGATAAGTATCTCTCAGACAGAGAGGGGTATGAGAAGATGGTGTGGGTGCTTGCCAATCCTATGCCGTCTAATTTCGCTGAGTTCATTGATTGGGCAGAGTCTTTTGAGGATGCTTCGCGGGCCCACACTAATAAAGGAACAATAGGTGACTATTGATGTCAACCTCATGGAACACGATAGGCAGGCCGACCATAATCACTGAGATAGTAGGCCAAGAGAAGTTCACCAATGATGCTCTTGGGTGGGTGAAGAAGGGGGTATATCCTGATGCCTTGCTATTCGTAGGCCCCTCTGGAGTAGGTAAGACCACCTCTGCTAGAGTATTGGCTAGGTATCTCATGAATCACGACATGAATGGGTATGAGGCTGACTTCTTCGAGTGTAACGCTAGTGATGAGAGAGGGATTGACTTCATCCGAGACACTATGAAGACATACGTTAGGACTACTCCTCTGATAGGTGAGAGAAAGGTGCTCTTATTAGATGAGGCAGATGGTCTCACAGGGCCAGCACAAGATGCCGCTAGGCAAATCATCGAGAACAACACAGACAACTGTCTGTTCATACTCACGGCTAATGACATATCGAAAATCAAACCTGCCATAAAGAGCAGATGCACCGTGTATAATTTCAAGCCCGTTGATTTACTAGCGGGGAGTGACCATCTATACAACGTGTGTGAGAAGGTAGGGGTCCCTGCTAGTGTTAGAGAGGCATGGAGGGAGTTCTTCCCTAGGCTTGTGCGACAGATGAACGGAGACTTACGTGCATGTGTGAATATGCTACAAGCGTTGGAGCAACATGATGGTGCTCTTGAGAAGGGGATAGGCGACATGGGTGATATCAGCAAGGCCACCTTGGGTGCTATGGCTGATGACTTCATGGAGATGAGACTACAATTCCACAAATCCTTGGACAGAGGTTCAAACAAGATGTCCATAATGAAGAGTTTCTATAGAAACCTAACCTCATTCTTTGAGATGGATGAGGAGGGAAAGGTATGGGTTATCATGCGTGTCTATGGTGACATGATGAGTAACATATATGAATGGCCGGACACCGACCACGCATTCCTCGACTACTTCGTAGCGAAGGTGAAGGGAGAGATAGAAAATGAAAAATATGAATGAAGAAAACCAGAATAAAGAAGTGCCGCAAGGAGTCATGGAGAGGCTAGAGAAACACTCGGAGAGAACGGGTGACAAACTCGATAAGGTCAAGGAACATTACTTTGAGTTCATCTCAAAGGAGCATGGCTGTGAAGAGTGGTGGGAAGAAGACGAAGACCTTCTGATTGATTGGGCAGAGCAATGCTTCACCCAATTAAGGAGAGGAACAGTAGGAGGAGGAGCCAACACAGTCTCCTTCGTAGGTTGTTTCGTAGGAGTGGACCCATCCAAGAGAGACCGCAGAGCAGGCATGGTGAAGAGAGCCACAAGAGAATACATCACAGACAAGAAGGCCGCTATTGATAGCGGTCGTGTTGGAAAATACATTAAGAATGACTCTGATGGTGCTAATTACTGGAGCATCAAAACCAAGAAGGGAGAGATAGAAACCAATGAGCCTACCGATGAGGAGCCATCAATGGCCTTCAAGGTTGATGGTGATTACATCTGTCTCATGGGTATGACTACTGGGAGACCCATGCCTAACAGTATGTTCGGAAGGAACTACTACTTCGTAGGTAATGAGGAGAGTGATTTCAACAATGATATCAAACTATGGAGAGTTGATGCCCTCGGTGCATCAACAGACATGAGTGTGAAGGTGGGTGAGCCTTGTCGCATCAAGGTCAGGCCTCCTAATGATGATGCTGCTGAAGGATTCAAGGACGTGCTAGGAACTAGCATGGGCTTTGAGGATAACATAGTATACACAGATGACTTCGTGGATGAGAAGGAGAGGAAGTTCCTACATCCACACAAGTTCTTGGGAACTACTGACTTCCATAACCTATACGTTTCCCTTGAGGGTCTTCATGATGCCTACACTGAGAGGAGTAGGACTTTCCAGATAAACGGAGAGGAAGGAAGAGCAGGTCCTATCGTCATAACCAAGGGCACTGTCAATCGACTATCCACAGAATCGAGGGAGAGCCCATACGATGAGACAGGTAGGAACTACGTGTTCAACATATCCAACGTGGCCTTGCAGAGTATCTATGGTCAAGGAAGGAAAGGTGAAGTGACCTGTTGGGTGAGTGGTGCTTGCCATGACAACACATCACCATTCGTTTCCAGAAAGGGTGATGAGGAGATTGAGTGGGCAGAGAAATCCACCATCCTTGTGATAGGGAGAATAGGGATGAGCATACAAGACGGAGAGGAGGTTCCTAAGATGACTGTCTTCGGAGTCTATGCCGACCCAAGGAGAATCCGCAAGAGGAGAGAGGGTGGAGACACAAACATGGGACAATTCATTTGAGGTGAAAAAATATGACAAAGAAAACAGTGAAAGAATTAACAAAGGAAAACGCAGACTTGAAGGAATCCTTCGATGAACTGATGGAACAGGCACAGGGATTACAAGCCCTAGCGACTAACAGGTTGGTGTATATCAGACTGTTAGAGAGTTTCGCTAACGATGTGAACAACTCCATGCAGAAGTTGCAAAGGGACTTGGGTGAGATACAGGGCCCCCAGCAAGAAGAACAAGGTGAGGGCTGATGAGTGACAAGAAACCATCTCATGAAGAGTTGAAGGTCAAGAAATTATCTCATGAAGAGTTGAAGTTCATGCGTGAGGAGTCTGAGTGGGAGTATCGTCAAGACCAATCGGTAGAGTATGAATTGAGAAAGTTAGAGGAGGAAGAATAACATGGCAGGATTCGGAGCAGCAAAGGATTTCAAGCAGGAAGGCGTTCCAATACAGGAACACATGAAGCCGATGCCAGAGGGAACCCAACTTCAAGGGCAATCTAAGAAGACTAAGAAGAAGGAACCGGAGGATGCCTTCGCAGACCTCAGGGCTGAGTTGACTAACCTACATACCAACAGACCCAAGACACATATGTTCGTGGGTATTGCAGGTCATGAGAACACAGGCAAGTCTGGCATAGTCCTATCAGCATTTGACAATGACAAAGAAGCCACCAAGAATAAGGATACTCTTGAAATCATAGACTTCGATGGTGGTGGCTCCGCTTCCGCTTCGGCACACTATGCAGACAACGAGCGCATCAGATGTTGGGAGCCTTGGGTGATGCAGCAGAACGATAGGACGGCGTATGACTATCCCGCTACACACAATCGTGTGATGAAGATACTACAGTTCGCCCAACAGAGAGCGAGGGAACAGAACGAACCTGACTATGAGGGACCCAAACTATGGGGAGTTCATGTGACAGGGGTGGACCTATGGGATTCAGTGTGTGTGAACAACATGCGCATCGTTGACCTCAACCTTGCCAAGGATGGTATTGACTCCGCTGATTGGAACAAGAAGGTAGGTCACCAATGGGACTGGGCTATCAGGAAGACTAGGTTCCATCAGATGACTGCTGTGTGTCGCGCTCTAGTCAAGCAAGGCGTGCGAGTATTCTGGGAGACCCACTTGAGGCTGACCAACTACTCTTGGGGAAACAACGAGGATGCTGCTAAGTGGCGACCCGATTGGGAGAAGTCAAGCAACAACTATGTCTTCCAGATACTCACGTGTGAAAGGAAAGACTCCTATGATGAGGAGACCGATGACATAATCAAGAGTGAATACACTGTCACATTCGACAAGTGCAAGACCAATGCCTCCCTCCAAGGACAGAAGAGAACCATCCTTGTCACGGAGATTGGAAAGCCCCCTGTATGGATAGGACTACCGGAATTGATTGACGGAAGTCTTTGATATGGCGACCTTTTCATTGGACCGCAAGAGAGCAATCGCTTTTCTGTCGTCCTTCGGAGAGGATACAGAGGACCTCTTAGTCAAGGTGGACCCTTGGACACTGAAAGGAATGGTAGCGTTTGATACCTTCTTCTTCCGCAAGGAGATAGCAATAGGAGAAGGTCACGTTACCGCAGGTGACATGGGTATCTCTGATTTGAAGAAGGTCATTCAATTCTGCAAGAAGGGTAACAACGACACAGTGAAGTTCACACAACAGGAGATGGGTAAGCAACTGACAGTCAAATGTGGTGGGATGAATCTCAAAGTGCCCACGATGGCATCAATCAATAGTTACGCCAAGGTCCCTTCGGCTGTCAAGGTCTATGGACAAACAGAGCAGAGCATGTTCACGATGCTACAAGGCAGAAAGATAGAGGGACATGGGGAGATAGACATTGGGAATCTAAAGTCAGTGTCTGGCTTCCAGAACTTCTTCACCTATCCCGACTTCAAGATTTCAATACACGCACATGAGGAGGAGTTCTTCATCAAGGCGGGTAAGCAAGGGACCATGCAACTCACGATAGACACCGAGTTGGACAATGCCAAGGGCCCGAACCTCAGACTAGAATCTAAGTTCGGTAAGTGGTTGATACCATGCACATCATTGCTCTCCGCAGGAACAGCGGAAGTCCACATGGGTGAGGCAACTTCCATCTTCCTTGTGCAGAATGAAGGGCGCGACCTATTGGTCATTAAGAACGAGGCATGAATATGATTGTTGATTGGTTCCATCCTGACTTCGATAGAAGCGAGCCCCCCTTCATCTATGAGAGAACAAGAGGTAGTGATGGCGTTCTCCATGAGAGGATGATTACACCAGATGATGAGGGTTACTTGCTACCCTTCTGTTGGGTCCCAAGAGGTTTGTCAGTCAGACAACAGGCGAGGGTCGTGGCAGATTTCCCCGGTACTGAGTTTCATTTCAAAGAAGAAGCAGAGGGAATAGATGGGACACTCTTGATGAAGATGACAACAGTATCCCCCGACAACCTATGGGATATCAAGAATAGGATACCCACCTATGAAGCAGACCTCTCTTACACAGACCAATACATCATCAACACATACCCGAATGGAATCCCAGAGTTCACTCCTAGAATATGGTATTACGATTTGGAGTGGGATACCAAAGAGAACTTCACTACGGTGATGGCAGTAGTGGATACTCATGCCGAACACCCAACGGTGTTCGCATGGAGAGAGGGACAGGAGGAGACAACAGAATGGGTGGACAGATACGATGGGTATGAACTACACTTGTATGGCTCAGAGATGGAGATGCATGAGGGTTTCTTGCTACTCCTAGATGAGTGCAACCCTGACATCCTCGTTGCTCACGCAGGTAACTGGGCTGACTTACCACATCTGATGAAGAGGCTAGACAACCCTAACCGACTCAGTCCCTTGAACTATGTCACTCCCTTCCGAGAGGGTGGGAAGCAGTTCTATGATGACACTGCTCAACCCATCCGAGGTAGGCTCGTATATGACAGCGCGGCTAGGGGTATGACAGGTAGCGGCTTCGAGTCCATCTGGCAGAAGTCAGGTAGAGGACAGATGTCCAGCAGGAAACTCAACTGGGTAGCAGGTGCGCTAGACCTAGGGGAGAAACTAACCAACAGGATAGAGGGCATGACTGTGTTCAATGGGTGGAGGGAATACTTCGATGAGTTCGTTGACTACTGTCTGGTTGATACTACATTGTTGAGAGACATAGACGAGAAGTTACACGCCATTGAGTTCCACCTAGCCATGCAGCAACTATGTGGTGTGTCCTTTTCAAGCACCAACAAGGTGACTAGATACTTCAGGGGTCTCATTGCACGGCGCACCCTACTTAAAGCACCATCTTCCAAGGCCATGAACAGGGTGGAACTCAAGGCCGCCTACATCCCAGAACCAAAGTCTGGTAGGCATGAGGGAGTGGGCCTCTTCGACTATGCCTCTCTCTATCCAAGCATCATAATCTCTGACAATCTCTCATGGGAAACGCAACGGCGTCATCCAGATGAGAACACCAAGACGATAGGTAACGGAACCCATTGGGACCAAACAAAGACAGGCCTGCTACCCTCCGTTGTTCTTGAGATGCTAGCCATGCGTAAGGAATACAAACAAGCCATGTATAATGCTGAGACAGAGGATGAGAGACTCGGTTATGACATGCTACAGACTGCTACCAAGGTGGCAGTGAACGCTCTCTATGGTATGGTTTCCATGCGAAAGATAGGGGGCATGTGGTCTGACCTAGACATAGGTAGGACCATCACATACAGAGGGAGGGAGAGTATCAAATTCCTCATGAGTGAGAGTGAAGAGCAGGGCTACAGTGCCTTGTATGGACACACTGATTCAGCATTCATACAAGTCCCACTAGATGAGGCTGAAAGTCTAGCGAAGCATCTGACCAAGGCAGCGAAAGCCAAATTGGATATGGCTTATCTCGATGTGGAACTAGAGGCTTACTTCGACTATTGGATTAGCACCAAGACGAAGAACAGATACTTCGGCATCAAGACTTGGCCTGAGAAGGAGGTGGGTAAGATGAAGGTGACAGGCTTTGAACTAAAGGCAGCGAATGCCGCACCGATAAGCAAGACAGTCCAAGACATAGCATTCAATCTGATTGGGGTTGGGGCCTCAGAAGAGGAGGTCAATGAAGCCATCTACCCATTGGTGACGCAAACCAAGAATGGTGAGATACCCATCAAGGAACTCTCTCCCTTTGGGAGAATCAAGAAGGCCTTCAATGATTATGAGACGGTAGTGCCAATGGCTGTGAGGGCCGCCAAATACTACAATGATTACATGAGTCCTAGGGACCCATTCAGACAAGGGGACGGAGCACAATGGACATACATCGCAGCGACTCCTACTGACATGCCCAACGAGGTGGTGTTCCCCAAGAGGAAGAAGAAGAGTCTCAAGGCAGAAGTCATAGCATTCAGAGAGGCTGAGGAGATAGAAGACTTCACTCTCAATTATGATGTCATCATAGAGAAGATGATACACAGGAAACTCGAATCAGTATACGATACCCTTGGTTGGGAGATAAAGAACCTAGCGGCTAGCAAGCCAACGGAGTGGTGATGATATGGCGAACCCATACAGAGGTAACGTGTGTAAGTCTTGTAAGAAGAGACGCAATCTGGTCTGGGACCCACAGAGGTCGCAGTGTTATGATTGTATGATGAAGGGAAGGAGTGATTTGGTTGAGTAAGATAGAAGACAATGTGATAATTAAGATAGCCAAGCGGACCATTGCTGGGCTTAACAAGTATGGAACTACAATGGAACGAGATGATTTGAGCAAGAAGGAGTGGATGATACATCTTCAAGAGGAACTGATGGATGCTTGTGTCTATCTTGAGAGATGCATATTGGAGGAAGAGGAGTGAGTGACGATTTAGAACATTGGAGCCAAGCACACTTCGGAGAGTTAGCACTCTATCGAACGATAGCGGCCACTGTGAATACCATACTCTCAGTGCTAGTGCTAGCAAAACTATTCAGGTGGATATGATGGAGAGGTTAGTGAAGTGTTTCTGTGGATGGCAGGGTTATAGTGACCAGCAGAGCCAATGCCCTGCATGTCAGAGACCACTCAACATCATCAAGTGCGAGGGGTGTGGTGAATGAGATTCAATCCTAATAATCAAGACAAGGTGGAGAAGGATGACTACCCCTTCGAGGACATGTTGGAGTCCTACTCTAGGAGCACCTATGCTTGGCAACCGGGTATGGTTGTGGATGGTGTAGAGCAGATACTCAGGGTTACTAAGAGCAGCGTAGGTACTTTCGGTTTCTGTCCCAAGCAATACTTCTTTCAGAACATATTGAAACTCAAGACGGAGGAGAAGGACCACCATATCAGAGGGAGCAATGTCCACGATGCCACCGAATACTTCTTCCAGAATGTGTTTGAAGTATTCGATGAGGTAGTGGAGAGCATCAAGAACGGGACAGAATATGAGACAGGCCAAGGTAGGGAGTTGCTCCATTCAATCCTACCAGACCCACCAGAGGAATACATCTTCGGAGAGCCAGAGCAGATTTCTAGATGGGTGGACTGGCAATACGATAGGTTGGTGCTCACAGAGGGAGAGGGATGGCATCCCATTGGTAATGAGGCAGAGGTGCACGGCACTAGGATAGTGGAGGTTGATGGTGAGTCTGTCCCGATACATATGAGAGGATTCATTGACAGAATATTTGAGGATGGCAACGGTGGTTTCGCCCTCATGGAATTGAAGACAGGGAAGTGGAAGCAGAGGAAGAACTCTGACATGAGAGCGGAGATGCAATTCTATAAGATGATGCTAGAGAACAGCCCTCATGGTGAGTTCCTACCCATCACACATTGGGGATGGGAGTTCCCCGGAGGAGATATTAACGAGGGTGATGGTGCTCATTGGGATTACGAACCCATCAATAGCAGGTATGCCAAGAACACTCCTGCAGTAGTTGAGAGGAGACTGAAGAAGTTAGTCAAGTCTCATTTAGAAGAAGACTTTCCAGCGGAACGAAGTGAATGGAAGTGCGTGTGGTGCGACTTCCTTGAAATCTGCCCTGCATGGACACTAGAGGAGTTGAATTAATGAGAAAACAAGAAGACTGTGAAAAAATAGCAACGAGAATAATACAAGCGATGGTGCAACACAAAGTACCATCCATGAAAGTGGAAGTAAGAGTAGCAATGATTGGTCCAGAGCCATTCCTTGTTCGCTTTAGTGAACAGACCACACTTCATGACTTCATGGAGTTAGGGATTGAAAGGAATGATGATGAGATATACAAGCATCTAGATATCTCAATCAACAAGAGGTTGTTGCTTAAGCCTGACATAGGTGAGCACTTGGTCGATTTGCTTGACAAGATAGACAAGAAACTTAGGCTGATGGAATGACATTCATCACCTTCGACTTCCCTAGGGAAGTCTTAGAGATAGACTATGATGGGGTGAAGGGATACCGAAGGGTAGTCAAGAATGCTGATGAATTGGAGTCGTATTGGAGAGGGAAGAATGGTAGCGGGAATGTATACTTCACTGCGTATGGGTATCGTGGGCTCACTCCTCCTAGGAATCACAGAGTGGATTACAATACACCCATCATCAGACACTTCGTGTGCGACTTCGATTGCAAGAACTTCCGCAAGAGAGGAGTGGATGTCCCCTTCGAGGAGATGCATGAGCAAGTCAAGAGATTGCATCGTTACTTATTAAGCAACAACAAAAAACATTTCGTCTGGTTTAGTGGAGGTGGTTTTCATTTTTGGATTCCAATTGAGCAGACGTTCATGCCCTCCACAGGTTTAGACATCGCTAGAATCAAAGAGGCAGGGAGAACCCTACTCTCCACATGGCACAAGGAACTAGAACTCTATTGCAATGACCCTACTGTAGCCTTCGATACTGCAGGTATGATTAGGATACCTAACTCTTACAATAGCAAGAGGGGATGTTGGAGCCTCCCTCTCACCAGTGATGAGATTCTAGAATGCACCCATGAGGAATACCAAGACATGTCTCAAGAAGCCCGTTCTGGTTTTGTCCCTCATGGAGAAGAACTAATCACATTGAAGGTGAGGAAGAAGTCTAAGAAGTTCAAGAACAAGAAGAGAGAACAGATAGACCTACCAGACTTGAACGTCAAAGACATGCTCATACTACCATGCCTCGCTCAATCAGCGATGGGTGAAGGTAACCCTACACACAAAGCCAGAGTCCACTTAGTCTCATACCTAGCGAGTAGGATGCGTTGGTTCTTCCCACCTACTAGTGTTTCTGATAAGGAGAAAACGCTACACTGCGAGTCCATAGTCTCCATCATAAGCCAACAGGGGTGGAGTGATTATGATGAGGATGTCACTACTCGTCAAGTGCAGAGCATAGTCTTCGGTGGCAATGATAACAATGGGTATCTACCTGCCACTTGCAGAACTCTTATTCATGATGGATTGTGTGCAGGAAGATGCAGGTACTATGATGGGACCAGCGAGGGGTTTGAATGAAAGAGTATGACACATGTCAAGATTGTGGCGTATCCTTAGATACACACAACACTAAGGGTGCTTGGAGGACTAAGCATAAAGCACAAATGAGATGTGGAAAATGCTACTTGAAGTGGAAGAAAGATGAGAGGGAGAGGAATGGCAAAGCCTGAGTTAATCATAGATAGTAATGAGAGAGGTGCATTGCATGACTCCATACTCAGGAAGGCTGAGAAGTTAGGCTTAGTAGTAGTGAAGAAACCTCTCGTTGTCGGTGACTACCTACTAGGTGGAGCCTGTGTGGAAGCGAAGAGCCTCAACGACTTGTTCCAATCTAGTCACAGCGGTCACCTATGGAGACAGTTGGATAACATGGATGCCAATTACGAGCGTTTCTTCTTAGTCATACACGGAGGCATAGACAAGTACGTGGCCATGGCCAAGCACAATGGGAGGCGTGTCACATACACTAGGATTCAGAATGAACTCACAGGAACCATCGCAAGGATAATGTCTGACTTTGAATGCCAAGTGTTCTACACTCCTAACGTAAGCGAGGCTGCTCTCTTCATTACCAAACTACATGACAAACTCCACAAACCTGCGTCAAGACATGGAGCGCGTGCCATCAGACGAGTAGCCTCCAATGATGTGAGGGCTGACATGCTCCTAGCGATACCCGGCATAGGTGCTGACATGGCCACAAGGATTCTAGAGGAGTGTGGTAGTATAGAAGAGGCGTGCTACCCTGAGTCCCTCAAGAAAATCAAAGGACTAGGACGCATAATGAGGGGGAGAATCATCACCGCTATGACTTCAGAGGAGCCAATGCACATCGAGAGGAAGAAGAAATCTGTCTAACTGTCTTATGTCCAGTCTATACACAGTATAGTTTAAGGACTACCTATTTCAGATGATGAGATATGCGCCATTATACTGAGTATCTAGCAGTTCAGAAGTTCCCCCTATTCCTTGGGTATCTAGAGCATTTCAGACAGACATCAATGGAGAACGACATCCCCGGAATGCTCTCCTTCTTCTTCCTACAAGGACAAGTCGCTGTCCCCTTCGTGCGCATACCTTGGGGGCCTAGCCATCTAGACCCAAGGGTGCATGTGTTCTGGATTCAACCCAGCCGTAGTGGTAAGTCAGTTGCTTGGGAGTTCATAGGAGATATCTGCAAGGATGCTGAGATACCCACAGACATGTATACCACAGGGACAGACGCTGCTCTCATCGGTGGGTGGGAAGAGGAGGTCATTGATGGTGAGACTCACAAGCATTTGAAGGAGGGATTACTGGATGGGCGCAAGGCTCTCAACTTCGATGAGGGCTCCATCATTCTCAACCCCAACAAGCACAGTCAAGAGACCGTCTTGTATCTTCAGTCCGCTTGCAACCCCGTAGGGAGCAACAACAACATACTCGTCAAGCACACCAAGGCTGGTAGGATAGAGACAGAGTCTCTAGTATCAATGTGGATAACCACCTTCCCTCCCAATAGGGTCAAGGAATATGTTCTCACTAAGGGTATCTTCCAGAGGGTGCTTCTATTCTGGCAGGATTGGGACAGGGAGAAGAGATTGGGAGTCAGTATGAAGAGGATGGAGATGGCATTCAAGAAGATACCAAAACTATCTGTCGAGCAATCAGAGATTGTGGATTACTTCACAGGCCTGACTAAGCGACTCAGAGATAGGGTCCTAGATGTGAGTGAGGTATCCTTCTCTGAGTGGGACACCATGAGTAGGCTAGACCAAGAAGAAATGATTCAGAGCCACATGCATAAGATATTCTCAGCAGACGAGTCATTCTATCCCGCTTGCTACGATGCCATTGATGATTATTATTCTCTGTTAGATGGTCTAGGCGCAGGCATAGGTGATGTGGTTGCTTCCTTCATGCCTGCTGTTGAGAACTACACAGTCATCTTCGCAACACACATGGCTATGCTAGACAGTAGTTGGGTCGTCAATGGTGAGCATGTGGACATGGCGAAAGACATACTATATGACTTGACAAAGAACCTCATTCTCTGGTTGGAAGATGAGGTTGAGGTTGGATTCAAGAAGACCGAGGTCAGTGAATACAAGAAGAAGTTTGCAATCGCCTATCAGAATACTGATGCATTTGACTTTGAAGATTCCAGAGGGGTAGGATGGCATAGGAAGACTGCGGTCATTCAAGAATACATGAAACTAAACGGGGTCACCAGAGGCACAGGGTGGAACCACTTTGGTAAATTCGCAAAGGACATGTTCGACTCAGTCAAGGAGAACAAGGTCGTTTACTTACGCATGGTCGAAGGGGCTAACCAGTCCTGATAACACAAGGAGATGAAAACATGAATGAAAAAGAAACAAACACAAGTAAGGCACAAGTATTGAACATACGGGCTGCTAAGGCTATAGTAGAAACAGTCCGTTCCACATTGGGTCCAATGGGTATGGACAAGATGATGGTCGATGGAGCAGGGAATGTCATAGTGACTAATGATGGAGCCACTATCCTGAGAGAATTGGACGTAGCCCATCCGGGAGCACGGATGATGGTAGAGATTTCCAAGACGCAAGAGACCCTATGCTATGATGGAACCACAACCACAGTGGTGCTAGCAGGACAACTGCTATCCAACAGTGAGACCCTATTCGAGAAGGGCCTACATCCCAATGTGATTTGCAGAGGATATCATGAAGCCAGTCAAATGGCCCTCGACTACTTATTAAGCGACATCAATAACTCTGACTCAGAATCACTCCTACATGAGGTTGCTAAGACGGCCATCACTGGGAAGGCTGTGGAGACATCCACTGATATGGTCAGTGCTTTGTGCGTTGATGCAGTCATGGCTGCTGGTGATGTGGACAAGGTAAGGGTCATCAGTCTACCCGGAGGTAGTATAGAGGAGTCCTACCTGTTCAACGGTGTCATAGTGGGTAAGGATTTCGTGCTTGACTATGACTCTGATGAAGAGACTAACGTCATGCTAATCAACACAGGGTTGGAGGAAGAGAAGAGTGATGAGAACGTCCAAGTCCAATTAGATGCTGATTCATATACACAATTCAAACAAGCAGGTAAGAAGAACCTACTCGAACAAGCACAACAGATAGTCATGAAGATGAACGGTAAGGGTATAGTGTTCGTGAGAGATAGTGTCCATGACCACGTCTGTGCCTTCCTGAGGAAGAATGGTATAGGTGTGGTGAGGAGAGTGCCGGAGAGCACCATGCGTGCATTGAAGAGCGCACTAGGGCTATCGGTTGCCCAAACTCCAGAAGAGGCAGAGACTAGTGCTACTTGCAAAGTGTCAAGACAAAAGCATAACGATGTGTATTATCTATTCGTATCTGGTGATGTGGATAGCGACCAGTCCACCCTTGTCTTGAGAGGAGCAACTCAATCCACACTAGACGAGGTGGAGAGGGGCTTCGATGATGCTCTTGGTGTCGTCAGTCTGGTGAAGGGCTCTGGTCAGTCTGTCGCAGGTGGTGGTTCTAGTTTCGTTGCTATGGCTGTTCACCTTCGTGCGCATGCTGCTTCGATAGGGGGCAGGGCACAGATGGCTATCGAGGCTTTCGCGGATGCTCTAGAGATAGTCCCTGCTACCATTGCAGAGAACGCAGGGTATGATTCCTTGGACACAGTCCTAGCGATACGCAACAAGATACAGAATGGCGATTTATCCTATGGACCGGATGTGACTAACGGTGGGGTCAAGGACATGTGGGAGGCTGGTGTGGTGGAACCCACTGCTCTCATCAAGCAAGCAGTTCTTAGTGCGACAGAGGTCACTACTTCCATACTGAGGATAGATGACATCGTGAGTCGAAGACCTGTTGAGTGATATGGGAAGACTACTCGATAAACTGAATGTGACTTGCAGAGCGTGTGGACACAAGCATATCCCTAGGCGACTCAATGCTCGTTACAATGATGGTGAGAGGAAGAGGATAAACCTCTGGCAGTGTAAGGAGTGTGGTCACTTCTGGCAGGATTCGGTATTCAAGAAGAGGTAATGAGATGGCAGGACCAATCAAACATACCTACAAGAAGCGAGCGATGGTGAAGTTCGGCAAGAAGAAAGGTAGGGAGTCCTTTCCTCAGAAGGAGTTGCATGATTACATGAACACATATGTCGGAGTGAGTGGTCAATTGAGCAGACAGGTTGCGACAACTAAGGTACAATTATCCAACCTATTGAGGTTACATCCTGATTTTCTCTATCTCCCCGCAAAGGAGCAATGGGAGTATATTGGTCCCCTAGATGGGAGCGATAATCAGAAACAATAATTTACTGCCGGTGTAAATTCCACACCGTTATGTTGTTCCGATGGTTGGCACGAAGACTCATGGGTGTCATGGGCAACCTGTATGTCTGGTTGGATAAGCGTGTGGAATACACCAATGATGAAGTCTCCGAGGTCCTTGGGTTGAAGATAGACGAGGACCTACAAACATCATCGAGATACGAGTTGTGTCGTATTGTCGAGAAGGAGTTCAAGGTAGCGAAGGACACGTTCTGGAACCTACAGAGCACACAGAAGATTCGCTTCGCCACTCAGCAGATACGCGAGTTGAAGAAGCCAAGCAAAATGGAGATGGGATACTGATGAATCTACCCTTGAAGAAAATCAAGACATGCAGGAGATTCGACTGGTGGGGGTGTGAACTGATATGATTGACATGAACCTAGCATTCATTGATGACATCAGCCCAATGGACATCAATGTCACTCCTTTACTTTCAATCGTAGGTGTGTTCATCGGGTTAGGTGCTGTGTTTCTATTCATGCAAATGAGAAGGGAGTACCTCTGGATGAACTCACTCGGTGGTATAAACGAACTCTTCGATGTTGATGAAGCATGAGTGCTGCTATTTCCATTTACGAGGTAGGCCCTAGAGATGGTCTTCAGAATCTAGGTAAGACCATTCCTCTCAGGAAGAAGGTGAAACTAGTCAAGAGGTTGAAGAAGGCAGGCTTGAAGGACATCGAGGTTGGTAGCCTAGTCCATCCTTCAGTCACACCAATGAGGGACAGTGGTAAGTTATTCAAGAAGATGGGGGGAGACTTGCTGGTACTCAATAGGAAGGGATTGGAGAGGGCTAAGGATGTCGGTGCGGAGAGTGTGAACGTAGTAATCAGTACCTCTGATATTTTCATCCAGAACAATCAGAACGCCACCTATGAAGATGCCAAGAGTTTCTATGAAGACATGGCGAAGGAGATAGCAATCAACAGGCTATACATCAGTTGCTGCTTCAGTCCTGACACAACTGAGGAGGATGTCCTTGATTGTGTGTCTTGGGGTAAAGACATAGCACAGCACATTGTGTTGTGTGACACTGACAGCAGTGCCACAAGAGACAGTGTCTACTCCCTCTGTTCCAAGGCACTGGACATCACACCAGACATAGGTGTGCATCTCCATGTCTCTGATGACATCACTGCTTGTATGATGAGCGCTTATGATGCTGGAATCAGGATGTTCGACTCATCCATAGGAGGGCTAGGTGGTTGCATCTCACTCACCGCAGCGGAGGGAAACATAGCGACTGAGATTCTAGTGATGTGGGCTATAGGTAACGGCATACCCATAAAGCAACACATTGACTTTGATGAGATGATGGATGTCGGAAAGTATGCTATAACCCTAGAGAGTACCAACACGGAGAGGTTCGGTAGGTGGGTCTCTAGGAAGATTGGTGCGCTGCTCTAAGCCCTACCCCAAAACCCGAAATTATCACAGTAGTCTGCGTAGTGGCTTTGGATGTGTGCTTGGTATTCTTGATAGGACATGGTGTTATCGAATATCCAACTGTCTCCCCATACTGTGTCAAAGGTCGTCCCTTCCGGTGGGACCCAAGTCTCGAAGTCGTCCAGTATTACAGTGAAGGTGTCATCCTTATCACAATGCTCCCAGACTAGGTCAACGACCTCCTGTGCAATCTCTATGATGGTGACTGATGTCACGTCCGGGTTATCCATCAGCATGGTGTGACACATACCGATACCCAACCCTCCTACCAAGACATCCCCAGTGGCATTATCCAAGAGCCATCTATGCTCATTGTATTCTGCTTCTGAGTCTTGCATGATAGGCATAGGACAAGAACTCTTCAGCAAGACAGTATGATTATCATCATTATCATTCTTCATGGTCCTGTATTTCTGCCAGTCATTGTCAGTCGTCTCACTGTTGTAGTGGGCAATCTCGTAATCACCCTCTACCCCTTCTGGGATGTCCACTTCTATTCTAGTCATATTCATGCCCATGTGTGTGTCGTTGTGATATAAACAGCAGTGGAGCCATTGCTATTAGTGGCTGTCCCTGTCAATTTACAAGAGAAGGTGTCTCCGATTACTGGTGTGGTAACCCCACCTCTCCCTCCATCATGGGTAACCCTCACCCCATAACCGATACCATCACTGCTAAAATTAGTCGCATCTTGGACGTTGTTGTAGCCCCCACCCGCAGTATATAGAGCAACACTACCGTGGTTAAAAGAGGAAGAGGTGATTGCCAATGTCCAAGAGTAACTCGTAGCGGCTGTGGCTCTGAGGTAGGCTCCAAATTCGACATCGACTTCGGTAGCAGAACCATACTGATTGTCATAGTCGGCCTTGAGGACATTCTGACTAAGAGCGCCGCTAGAGAAGTTCGACCCGTCAGTGTAGAAAGCAGCAGTACCGTCTTGTATCAGACAGGCATCATCATAGTTCCCAGATGAACTGGTAGCGACAGAGACGCTAGTCGGAGCCACGTTAGTAGACCCACTAAACTCTCCAGACAACGGTGCTATTTGCGCTATGTTCACCATTCTATCAGCCTATCTCTATGTAATTAGTGCTCGCACCCGTTCCTAACGCCATGTATACCTTCATCTCATATTGATTCGTGAGGGTCTTGTTCGATGAGGCCCCATTAATCGTGACACTGGTCGCTCTACCTACTGTGGTGGTCCCCCCGTTGTTATTGAGAATGCAATACTGCTCTCCCTCCACAGTGGCTTGAGGGAGAGTCACTGTGATTCCAGAGGAAGTAATGTTCAACCACTTACCAGCATGACCGTTTCTCGTCAAGGTAGTATTGGTCCCTAGGCCAGTGACGGGAGTGCCTAGGATTCTTCCACCACCATGGTCTATTCTGAGATGGGCTGTGGAAACAGTATCGTCATTATCGTCAACTGCCGATGTCCCTACCTCTATCCTTCCTCCCTTATCGCCCGTCCCATGAGTCTCTGAGGCGTATGCTGCGATGTAAGCAGTCCCCTCGTCAATGGAACTAGGTACGTTCCCGTCAGCAGAATCCCAACTGATGCCCCCAAGGTACTCTCCCCCTGTTGTGTCGGTATCGGTTCTGATGAATTGTATGCCTAATTTGTCACCGCTTGAGTGGTTCGAGTAGAACTGCATGTGGCCATTGTTAGTGAGTTTGACTTGTTTAGTAGACCCTCCAGCACCCGGTCTGAGGAAGATGCTCCCCGATGAACTCCTATTCACGATGTAAGTATCAGAGCCGCTCTGTGCGAAGTCGGTCTTGTTACTGCTACTGCTGGTATCATACACCTGCACGTTGGCCTGTGTAGCATGGGCGACAGATATACCACCTCCACTAGCGAAGGACACAGTTTGTATTGACCCAGCATTAGTGGGGAAGCCTATGTTTCCAGAGGAGTCTCCTTCCATCCAATAGACTCCACCATCACCAGAGGCAATCACCAGTTGGTCACTACCAGTGGCGGAACCCGCATTGACCCCACCTATGATGACGTTGTCACTACCAGTGGTGATGTTGTCACCAGCCTGTTGTCCAATGCATATATTGCGGTCACCTGTGGTGATGGCGCTCAATGCGAAGGTACCTACAGCAGTATTACTTTCACCATCCACTGTCCCGCTGCTTGGTCCTATTCCCGCGTTAAAACCTACGACAGTGTTACCTCCTCCAGTCAGGTATCTACCAGCACTCCCACCAACTCCGGTATCAGCCGTGGATGATGTTGAAGCAAAAACATCGGCCCCTATATATGTGTTAGTAGCAGTAATTTCAATGTCATCGACACTACCGCCACCACCCCCTCCACCACCTGCATTTGCATCGACATAAGCCTTGATTGATTGTTGGGTTGCTAGAGCAGTGGCGGAGTTGGTGGCCATGTTGTCTTCATCTAGGATTGTGGTGACTCTCGCACCAGCACCAATCTGCAAACCTGAATCACTTATGTTCATCCTAGCAGTTGAACCAGTGTTGAAGGATTGAGTATCCGTACCAAATGTGATTGTGTTGTTCGTGTCTCCCGTATGCACGATTCCAGTTGCAGTTGCAATCCACCCATTAACGTCTAATGGGAAAGCAGGACTCGTAGTGCCTATTCCTAAACCCGTTGATGTGAAACGCGCTAGTTCTGTGCCTCCTTGTTTGATAATGGTATCGTTGTCAGCCTCTAATTCGATGTGTCCATCTGCCCCTATGTGCAAATCCTCGGACGAGTCATTGTCAGAGCCGATGTAAGTATCTGTGGATTTGAAATATATTCTCTCAGATGCAGGTATCATAACACTACCATTTACCTCTAACTTTTGGCTAGGACTCGTAGTGCCTATTCCGACATTGCCATCACCCTCTATACTCATACGGGTGTTGTTTCCGTTGGTCTTGAAAACAATAGGGTCTGTGTCTTGTGTTCTGATTTGGAAACCATCCGATGAATGGTCGCCAATTAACTTAGTAGCGCCATCAAAGGTGATGGATTCGTTGGCTCCTGTCACAGTTACCCCAGTGGAAGTTATCTCACCCGCTTGTGATACAGACCAATTAGGGGAGTCTATGATGATGTCATTACCACCGACTGAACTCTTACCGATGGTGATGTCCTTGTTGGCGGCTCCGTATATCCTACCTGATTGGTCGTAGACCATGTCGATGGAGTTAGTGCCATCTCCTATGTGGAGGTCTGTCGAGCCATCACCTAGAATCAAGTCATTAGCAGAAGTGAGGACTAGGTTGTCATTTGCGTCCAACTTTATTGTCCCGTCTATATTGCTGCTTCCGTCTTTGAACTCAATCTTCTTGGAGGCTGGGGTTATCAGTACGTCACTCATGTTATCCCGCCTCCGAGTCGAATCACGCTACCATCGAGACTGCTCGCCATTCTGATTAGCCCTGCGGTGGTGTTGATGTTGTTATGCTTACCCATCTCAGGATTGGGTGAGGTGTTGTCTAGCACCGCCTTTATCGGCTTCATGTAGAATCCCTCGGTAGCGTTGCTACTATTGCTGAACATGCCGATTTCGACATACCTACCGAAGGGTACTGCCGCCACAGTGGTGTCCTTGCTCTCCCAACCGGAGTCGAAGGTCGATGTGAACTGAGTCATGGTATGCCCACCACCAGTCATGGTTTGCCACTCTGTGGTGTTGTTCTGGTCCAAGCCCCAACTCCTCCTGTATGTGGAGCCGAAGGCGTATGGTCGTGTACCGCTGAACCCACTCTTCGCCTTCATCGTCACACGGAATTTGAGAATGGTGTTAGGAGGGACGTATATGCAATCGCTGATTACCGGCATACCGCTACTATCGCTCCTCCGTCTACAGGAGTACGCTTGCTCCGTCTCGTCCCACTCATATCTCATGTGATAGGAGTAGTAACCCACCTTGTCATACTCAAAGTCCTCATTGAGGAACACTGCCCTAGATATGTTGTATCCGTATAGACCATAGTGACTTCCTCTCGATGCTCCAGCCCAATACATCTGTCCCGCAGGGTCTGATTGCTCGTAGGCAGTGGCTTGTTTGATGGAGGACCTAATCAGATGTATGTCACATCCATTCCTCTCAGTGAGAACACCATAGCGACACCCAGTTATCCTGATGTTCCACATCCCACCGCTCAATGGGCCCGCGTTGTAGAGATACAACCCGTACTGGTCCGAGGCATCGCAGATGATGTCGTGAATACCCAGACCGGGGTCATACCAGTCGTTGATATGTATGCCCCTCTCGCACCTGCTGAGATAGCAGTAGGCATACTCCGACCTATCGTGATGTCCCTCTGCCCTTATGCCCCTGTATCTCGACTCAGCCACTATGCAGTTGTAGTAGGCTTGGTCCGGGTCCCAATAGCCATGCAATCCGTCTCTGGAGCGTATCACAGTGCCGCATCTGATTCTGAAGCCCCTCGCATCCCATAACCAGAACCCACTATGGTCACGCGCATGTCCATCACTGTTGAACCAAGCAGAGATTCCCTCTATCCATGGTGATTGGTCGTGCTTCTGGTACTCTATGCTAACAGAGACTGGAAGGGCATTGGTATTGGCGTTCCAATCATCCCCATCCTTGTCTCCTCCATCACCATTAGCACCGTCATTCGTACTGGCATAACCTCTGAATGTCACACCGGAGTAGACGTTGTTGTTGCTATTGCCTACTCCTCTGAAATAGACATCCTTGAGAATCAACTTGCGACTGTAACTACCTGTGTGCTCCATGTAGTAGTACGGCTTGTCCGTCCCTAGAGTCTGCGCTCCCACTACGATGTCCCTCGTCAGCCTAGTGACTAATGCACCCTCTACTACATTGTAGGGTAGGTTGCTATCGAGTGTTATCACACCAGTAGAACCATTGATTGAGTTAATGGTGTGTACCGCATTGTATGTGCTCTCGTTTATGTCATCGGTATCAGCAGTGCCTCCAGAAGCACCGCATTCCGACCTTGCCTCTATCCATATCTCGTCATCCACTGCATATCCTATGATACCAGCAACGGGTAATGTGATTGTGTTCGTACCGCCATTAGAAGCGACAGTAGTGGCATTCGCCACCTTCCGCACCTTGCTATTATCGACATGGTACTTCTCAGTCCCAGTGTAGAATATACCAGTTCCCGCTGATATTGTCCCTACGAGAGAAGTAGCGATAGTGACTTGGTTCTTCGAGTAATCGGCTGCGCTTATTGATGTCACGTTCCTATTGTTGCCAGTGCCGAATATCACCTGTTGTCCCACTGGGAACTTCTTGGCGTTCGAGAGCGTCAAGGTGGTCCCGCTAGCCTCTGAGATTGTGACATCCTCCGGTCCCACGAATCTCTTGAAGTATAACCTGTCATTGGAGGTGTCTATGTCGTGAATCCAGAAGCCCTCATCACAGTAGTAGGTGTGCCAGTTGTGGTCGCTTCTATGTCCTTTGCTTATATTATCATAGACAGAAATCCACTCCCCAACTGCGAATCTGTTTGCCTGATTAGGAGAGTCCAATTGTAGTAAGGTTGATTCTGCATCATGTGCTCCGTTCAACTTCGATGACCACATACCATCTGACCCTTCTGCTATCCAATTGGCATATGCCTCGTTCTCATGGAAGAGACCATGCGTGTCATTGGTAGCACCCTTGAACAGAATCTCGCTATTATTTCCATTTGCAGCCTTCTGGTGTAGAGTGCCTCCTCCCTTGATGTATAGCCTCCCATTCATATGCATCTTATGGTTGTGAACTAGAATACCATAGATGTACGAATCCCCAAAACCATCGTTGCCCGAATTGACATCGGCTGCATACGTCACGGTATGACCCGCTGCTACGCTGAACGTATCACCAGCAGCGCTTGGTGAGCCACCCCCACCCCATGTGGCAGCGGAGTTGAAGGCCCCGGTCTGTGTGCTTGTGTATGCAGTCATTCCTCTTCAGCACCCCTATTGTCCATCATCATGTCGTCATCGAGCAGCAGAACGACCCTGACTCGCTTCTTATCTCCCACATCTTCGACTGATATGAGTGCCTCTACATCCGAATCAACCATCTCGGCCCAGTTATCCGAATCCAAATCGAAGATTATCCTCAATACTCCACCACCATGTTATCGACATCCTTCCTCTCTGCCTGTATGAAGTAGTAGAAGTCAGGAGCCTTATTGGTGAAACCAGCAACCATCACTTTCTCACTGTCCACGCTCTGGACATAGAGATTCTGTGAACGACCCTTAGCAGTTAGTTGCACGGTTATCGACTCCTCATCCACTAGCCCCGACCAATAATCAGGGAGGTCAATTATTTGACCCTTTGCTTGACCTCTCACATATACTCCGTGTTCCGGTCCTTCAAGAGAACCGTGTCGTAGAGTCATACCCTCTTTCGATGGGTGGTCTATTACGAACGACTTCGTGGTTGCCTGAATATGACCTACAACATGTAATTCTGATGCAGGACTCGTAGTGCCTATTCCCATTCTAGTATCGTAAGAACCTTGTGAACCTCCGAAGAAGAAGTGACCATTACCAATATTAACGTCTGCTTCTCCGTTATACGATAGGTGCAAGACAGAAGTACCCGATTCATCATAATGGAATGCTAAGTCGTTTCCTACAACAATTCTGAAATCATCGTCTTGGAAATTGAGGTAAGTATTACCATCTCCATTATGATAAATCATATTATCCACACCGATATTACCCGCTACATCTAGTGTATAGTCGGGGGCGTCAGTGCCTATTCCGACATTACCAGCAGATGTGATTCTCATTCTCTCTGTTATGTTTCCGCCTGTTGGTTGTGTTCCGAAAGTAAGGAAACCTGCATCGTTGGCACTATCCCTTCCCCATACCATATTCCCAATTGAGTCACCAGCGTTTTTCACAACAATTTCGGATATTGTATTAGTGCTTGCTGTGACATAGCCATCAAGGACAACTTGCGCCACATCATCTCCACTACCTGAGCCAACATCCATCGTTAATACGCCTGTGGCATAGGTAAGAGTATTCTCAACAGAAAACTTAGCAGAAGGGCTCCCAGTTCCTATTCCGACCTTCCCGAATCTATCTACGACAAGGGCATCAGCAATATCCCCATTCGTATTATCCATTATCTTCAATTCAAAGAAGTCATCTCCGTTTGAGTTATACATCATCTCCCAGCCATACTCAACAGAAGCCTCACTTGCTTGTGTGACTGAACTATCCTCACCGAGAATAATCTTCGCGCCACCTGCGGTATCTGTTGTATCCACTAATCTGATTGAAGGTTCAGTCTTCCAAATATCAAAGTGGTGTTGTGGTGTTTTAGTTCCCATTCCCACCTTTCCGTCACCTTGGAAGAACATTATTGGTGCGCCATTTCCAGCCCAAGAGGAAACACCCGTTCCAATGTAAATACCATTTCCAGTTTCTCCACCACCCGCGAAGTTCCCATAGATACCAAACTCAATGTCTGCTTGGTCTTGCTCAGAGAAGTTAATCAAAGCGGCATCATCACCACCCCTAACTATGTTCAATTCAGCAGGGGAGTTATCTGTTGAACCGATATTGAGGCTAGTCGGAATTAGCACCCTAGATTCATCAATAGTCATGGTATTAGTATTTGTTCCACTAACATGAGTGAAGAACTTCAGTCTGCCCTTTTCAGAGCCGTCTGTAGCAGCGTCTACTTGTCCCGCTATGGAAGCAAAAGCAATTTCTTCGTTTGTTCCCGAAGCGTTATTCATACCTTTGAAGTGTAGGTGACCCAACCAAGTGTCTCCACCGGGAGAGCCATTTGTTCTAATTAATGTCAAATCGGGTGTGGATAGGTTTCCGTTAGAATCAGAACCCTCTATTCTTACAGTGTCTCCACCATCAGTATCAGCAGTTATTGTAAGTGGGGCAGATGGACTCGTAGTGCCTATTCCGACATTACCTCCATCAGCAACAAGTATTCCTTGCCCAACCGTTCCCGAATCTATCGAGATAACTGCGCTACCTGCGCTTGTTGTAATCCTGTTGTAATTAGCAAGAGAAGCGTGTGAGTCACCATAGGATGCTATTGATAGATTGTTTCCATCTGCGATTATACCTACTGAGGCTTGGTTGGCATCACCGCCTGAATTTTCGTTCTCTATCCTTATCTGTGCATTCCCATTGACGCTTTCTTCAACATCTAGGATATTACCGGGACTCGTAGTGCCTATTCCGACCTTACCATCTTCTTTTATAGTTAGATAATTTTCAGTCCACGAAGAGCCATCGTTGTAAGCAAGAGTTAATCTAGCGTTATCGTAATGGGTAAATGCCCAAGAGTCGGTTGCGTTTCTCCATTCTATCTGAGGGTTGTTTCCATTCGGCCCTACTACTATCGTGGAATAACCACCTCTAGGTGCGGCATTACCCGTAGTAATAACCCCATCTGCCCTTATTCTCATTCTCTCTGCGGTTGTATCTGCCGCACCCGCAGTATTGTTAGTTGAGAAAACCAATGAGCCTCTTGAGTATGAGTTCTCGATAACGTGGCTTATCTTCGCACCTACTGTTGTAGCATCACTTGATTGTGCAAAACCAATTGAGATTGCATCTCCGGCGGTGCTACCCTCTGTGGCTTTGAGCATGAGATGGAAATCGCCATCTTCGTCTTGTGTCCCGTCATCATAATCATACGCGGTTTTCTCAATGTGGAACTTACTCACAGGTGCAGTAGTGCCTAATCCGAGACTACCCGCTATACTGGATACCCCAGTACCGTCTACTTGCAGTCCCTTCTTTACCCTGAAATCCTTTTCTGCCATTCACTCACCATGATTTCACTATCCATCATTTCTTAGTTTTGATTTCCGTTGTCCTGACTATTACTGTTTTATCAGCAGAAGTGGTGCTTGTGTATTTCAGTTGTATATCAGTAGCACCACCAGTGGTATACTTGGCAACGCTGAAGTCACCGACAGCAGTGCCTGTGTTTATCACACCGTATGCAGTCCAGTATATCGCTGCATCATTAGCAGGCGCAGAGTCTCCCTTGTAGGTCACCAGCACCTCGTATAACTCAGTCTCGTCATCAGAGTCATTGTATATCTGAACGATGAACTTGGTTGACCTGTGCACGCTGTAGTCGTATGACCCTACTACTATGGTGCCTGCAGTACCACTAGTGCCTGTCAGTGTCCCTGATGCTACTTGGCTACCACCTATTGAAGTGTAAGTATCTATGGTGACCTCGTTGTTTATGGCAGGCACGGTTACCCCAGAAGCGTCTAGGACTGTGGTGCCGTTTATCTGATAAGAAAGCCCGCTGCTCAGATTGACTGACTTGTCGAATAGGAATCTGGTACCTGTGTGTTGGTATGTAATGGCAGCCACGCTGCTACCGAAGGTAATCCCACCACCATCCATATTAGCGGAGTTAAGACCATTTCCAATGGTGATGAGTTTGTCCTCTACTAGGAGTTCAGTTGTGTTGAGAGTGGTGGTATCACCATTGATTACCAAGTCTCCTGTTATGGTGGTCACAGAACTCTCGGTTGCCCCTATCGTCACATCTACTCTACCAGCACCCTTGAAGAGAGCAACATCATCTGCGAGAGCCTCATAGATACCAGCATCGAAAGTGAGTTGAGTGGTCGCTACAGCACTAACCACACCTACTGCTTTTCCAGATGCCAGATAGACGATATCCCCTACACTGAAATGACTTGTGGCGGCGGGCCCATCTACTGTTATGGCGTTGCCCCCTACAGCATACCCAGAGCCGTTATTCACCAGAACTCCAGTGAGTGTGACCTCATTGCTACCTATTATCCGCAGACCACGAACTGGGTCCCCTGTAGTGCTTTGTGTGGAGACCTTGAAGTCCATGGTTCCGTTCTTCTTCAACATGCTCTGTGATGCTGAGATATTGTCATAGCGAGTCTCTATCGAACCTATGTGATGCACGTGCTGCTTGCTGCTGTTAGCGTTCGTGACCTTACCACCGCTAGCGTAGAAGTCCAAAACCCCTGCTTGCATGCTCAGAGACTCTGCGTCAGTCAGGCTGGAGAAGGTGTGGTTGGTGATGAGGTTGAGCCTGCTGCCTATGTTGTCTGCTGGTAGCCAATTGTCGCTGTCGTCATCAGTGTAATCAGCGTAGATTGATACCGTTGGTGGTCCGAGGAAGAGGTAGGAATCTCCAGAGGCGTTCATCTTCAAACCGCCTACTATCCATATTATCGTAGCGGACTCTATGTGTCCTAATGTCCCATAGAAATCACCACCAGAGGAGTAGAGCCTATCTCCTACGGAAAGTGTCGTGGCATCCACTGTTTTCACAGTGACAGTGAAATCCCCATGTGTGTGATTCCCATTCACTTGTATGCCTGTGGATACATGGTGCTCGGTCCTCTTGCTCTGTAGAGTCCCCTGCATCGTGTGGTGAACGGTGTTGTCATCATTGTCAATACCGTATGTGATGGTCTTGTTGTAAGAGCCAGTGCCTATGTTCATGTCACCAGAGGAGGTATCAATGGTAATCGCGGAATCACCTAGGGATATGTCATCAGCCGCTACGGAAACTGGCTTCCATTCCAATGTGGCAGCGGTTGCTGTTGCCGTAGTGCTGGATGCTATGGTGAGGACATGACCATGGGCGTCTCCTGTGGAGAATGAGGTTCCAGTCCCTATTCTATCTGGGAGGGTGTATGTGTTCGCAGTTACCCCTGCGCCTCTATTGTGAATGTTAGGGGCTCCAGTGAAAGTATAGGTCCCTGCATCAGCCCTGTCTTTGATTTCTAATTGTCCTCCTATGGTTCCATTACCATGTAGGGTTAGTTTACCCTCACCTGCTATTGCTACGTTCTTACCCGTACCACTTAGTTTCAAGAGACCCTTGGAATGCCCAC
>Ga0208158_1000109_pt1 | contig 37241 bp, 41 predicted proteins | sample 8_EtaG_FD_184081 | JGI IMG/M metagenome (GOLD analysis project Ga0208158, IMG submission 184081) | Marine viral communities from the Subarctic Pacific Ocean - 8_ETSP_OMZ_AT15162 metaG (SPAdes) (version 2) | ecosystem: Environmental > Aquatic > Marine > Oceanic | place: Pacific Ocean | collected...
CGAGTACCACCGTTGAAGTGTATTCCTACACCCGCGTTGATAGCCGTTAGTCCAGCACGTAGGGCCTCGTAAGCCCTCTCAAATGCGTTCGGTGTATCCCCGTCCCTAGCCTTAGCGCCAGCACATGGTGTGCCAACCACAAAGCGAGGGGGGTTAGCCCAGTCGCAAATCACTGCATCCGTCGTTGTCGCGGGGGTTCGACCCGCCTCCTGTCCGTCAGAGGGTTCGGCTCTCTTCGCCATATTCTTCCAATTACTGTTCTTTTATTAAGGTAACTTGTAAACTCTATGTATACGACTAAAAACGCATAGAGTGCGCTATTGAGTGCGGGTGCGGAAAGTTGCCCCTTCGGGGGGTCGTTCTGCGGTCTCCGACCTTGACTCCCGAAGATTTAGTGATTCCTCCGTCTAGTCACCAACCGTATGGGTGGGGGCATCCAAGAAAGGGTGTGAGGTATGTTGGCGTGAGCGTTGTGCTGGTAGGAGCGTGATGCTGGTTGCCCACTGCGCCTGTTAGTGAGCCCACTGGCAATAGAGTGCTGAAGGAGTGTAACGCTCGCAGAGCGTGACGCTCCGCACTCATAGCCCTGCCGAGCCGCTACGCCATAGAGTGCGCTGGGCTGGTGGCGCGTAGCGTTATGCTACTCTAGCACTATATGCCCTTAGCCGGAGGAATACAATAGAGTGCGCAATAGAGTGCTCTTTTAGTCACACACAGCGCTCGACAATTTTTTGGTTGAAGGGGCTTATTAGGAAAGTGCTATTTGAAAATAATTTTTGGAAAATATTCTTAGGCGGTCACTAGTCCGTCTGCACCATGGTCAGTCCGTTCGATATCGCTTGGAGTGTGTTGAAGGGCGACCCAAGGCTACTTGCGGATGAAAAAGACGTAACGGCTGGCTCCATTCAACCCGTGGTCGCTCAGATGATTGACAGACGGGTGCAGTCGGGTGAAATAGAACCGGATGATTGGAATGACTTCATGGGACGGCCACTAGCGGGGTCATACATTGCTGGTAACCAGAGGGGAAGCAGACAAACAACAGGAGGCTACAATCAAGATAGAGTCCCACTGACGACAATGTCTGCCGCTGTGGGTGAGCCTACCCAAGAAAGAGTTAATCCTGCCGAGGTTGGCAGGAGCAATTATCATCGGGGAACACGATATATCCGCAATGAAAAAGGCAAGTTACGAAGAGTCATGGATAGACCGAACGTACAACCGATGGTGGATAGAACAATGCACGCTAGAGTGGACTCGCTCACCGATGGTAGTGGAATAGGAGACATGATGGAAACCCAAGCACCGCCAGCAGGTTCTGACCAAGAAGCAATAGAGCAATCTCCCTTCTTCGATAAATACAAGACGGATGCAGGAGACACACGTGGTTACAAAGAGTCTCACCCTCGCATAGCCGAGACGCTAAGGAGAGAAAGACAGGAACGTCTAGCACAAAGGAAAGCGAGAAACCTCGCTCGTGTGAACGAAGTAAGAGTAAAAGAAGGCCTCCCTCCATTAACTGCTGAAGAACTAAGAAACAAGAGAATCAAAGTAATTAATAGCCGAGGAATCAAATACGCATGATGGGGATACAAGTGAAATGATGCCATTCGATGCCTCTTGGAGCGTGTTGAAGAGGTCCACCCTTCCAATCGGGCCTATAGACCACCCCTACTGGTATACCTTCGGTAGAACCGAGAGGCAACTTGGGGTTCCACCCGGTAGAGCGAGGAACCAACGGGAGCAATTGATGAGAGAGCCTCGTGTTCAGGGTGATGAGATGGAGCCTCCAGAGGATACACGTGTCTTGGGAGAGAGAGGATACTGGGGGAAGAACCTTGGGGAACTTCAGCGCGACCAAGAAGAAGTGGATTGGTGGAATCAAACAGGGCGCTATGGACCCACTAAGTACCGGGATTCGACCTTTGTGTCTAATCCGTTTGGCCGAACCGTACAGACACCTACACCGAAGGGGAAGGGAAGGCGGGTTCCATTCACCCAATTTAGGGCTGAACCGATGCCAAAGAAAGAGTCGGTTCTACCTCCATCGGAAGAAGTGAACCAGTCTCTGAAGGAAGCCGCTGATGCATGGGCCAAGAAGCAGTTTGAGGATGCATCTTATGGTGAGAAACTGAGGATGTTCGATGAGGATACGGCTCGTCAAACCAGCGCTACTCCTTCAGTCATCTGGGAGGATATGTTGGCAGAACTCAAGCGTCCCGGCACACAACCCCTTGGAACCTCCCTTTCTCGACTGACTACTCCTAACAACCTTGAACAGATAGGCGATTCCAATCTGCTTTGACACGACGACCTAGAAAAACGTCCATATACTACACACCAGTTCGACCATCACATGGTCGATGTAATCGCTGTCCTCAAAGGACGCTTTCACAACAGGACTGACCCTACCTCTTGGCGTAATAGAAGGCGTTTGAGACAGGAAGCAGAAATGGGTATGCATGAAGACTTGGAAGGACAGGATGCAGCGGGCTTGATGGCTCTGAATGCCCAGAACCCAGAGGAAGAGTACACTCAGAGAATTCATGAGAACAGGTTGAGGCAACAGGCGCTCAAAGACAATCCACCCGGTATGGACGCAGAGAAACTGAAAGTGATGTTGCAACAGTCGATTAATAATCCCGGTTTGGCGATAAAGGGTGAGCCTTTCAACAAGAGTTGGTTCGTCCTCAAGGAGAGGCTTTCCAATCTGAGGAACGTGCAACCAGTCATCCAGCAGATGATTGAGGGTCACGTGGGTAATCTGGAGAGGGACCGAGTCGAGAACAAGAGGAACGAGCAGAGACAATTGATTGCAAGTGGGGGTGAGAGAGCCATGGAGCAACACGCTGGTGAGCCAGTAGGAAGCGATTGGCCTGCAAGCAAGCACGTACTATCGCCCTCAGAGAAAGGATTGGCACAGATGGATATGTCTGGTTTCGGGCCAGATGAAGAAGGGAAGATGACCATCCCTAAAGATGATACTATGTGGACTACCCATCATGTACCTAATCACGACAGGGCTCCTATGGGATTTGAGACTCAAGAGCCTCAGATTAACATCGACCCGCACATGGATATGGAGGACAAGGAAGGGAACCTCCTCGATGCTCAACACGTTAATGACAGGACCGAGAGGACTCAAGGCGATGTGCAAGACCCGTCAATGGGACTCGTTCACGGACAGTTGGAAGGCATTTTGCGCCATCATCTGAAGTTGATAGAGGAAGCACCTAATGCTGAGGCTAAAGCCAGAAGGGTGAAGGCCATGGAGGATTTCCGTGATGGTACTATGCACACCATGCTAATGTCTTCAAAGAAGAGAGCGGATAGGGAGAAGAGGAAGGCTCCATGGAAGCCACAACCACAGTTATGGGACATAGGTGTAGATAGGAATCCAGACCCAAAGCCCGAGATGGATTTGCAATGAGATGGTTCAATGGTAGAGTTTAACCCTAGAGACAAGGGAAACAAGCCCGGAATCGCAATCATGATTGCAGTCAAGAAGCCCAAGAAGGGCGAGAAGGTAAAGAAAGCCTACAGTGGAAGAAGGCCGGATTGGAATAACATATCCGCACAGCCCGATGGAGAGGAGATTGCTCTCCCTACCACCACACTCGATGCACGTTTATCGACGAGGAACCCTGCTTCAAGTGGTACTGGAGCGAATGAGAATGGACTCATGACCCACAGTGGAAGAGGACCGGATATCACTGGTGGTATGCCAACAGAAGAATTTCATGGTTGGCAAGACAGGATAGCCGCTCAACTCAGACAACAACAGCGCCTCGCACAGAGAATACCGGGAGGCATACCCTCTGCCACTCAACCAGAAAGAGTGAATAGGAGGAACTTTCATGTGGATAGTAAATTCAATAGCGATGGAAACGTGAAAGAGGGCTGGCCTCAGAAGAATACACAGATTGCTGGAAAAATAGGCCCTCCGAGGTTAGCAGGAGCAATTGGTGTGGGACCAACGAAATGGCAAACAGTAGAAGGAGTAGATAACACCGTCTTAACTGGGGAGCCGATGACAATCGCTTGGCAATTGCTCAAGGAAGTGGGGATGGATGGACTGGACGAGGATGGCAACTACCCGGAGAAACCCCCGAATGTTCCACAATATGCTTTCAAGAATGAGAGTGCTCCGACTGGTGGGTTCTCCAAGAAAACCATGTCATTGAGTGATTGGTTGAATGCGGCTAGACAACCGAAACCACCAGTAGACCCAGAGGCGAAAGCACGAGACCTAGCGAACAGGGGCTTCACTCCGCAATGGATAAAGAATCGGAAGCAGGAGAATGCCGCGGCTGGAGCCGCTATGAGAAGGGACGACCATCAACCGATAGGCGGTTGAATATGACCGACCCCTTCCTGAAGTCTTGGTTGTTCCTCAAGAAGAAACAGACCAAGAGACGAAAGAGAAGACAGACCACTCTCGGTGAACACAGGGGCTTTGAGGATGCGGCGTTCAGCCCACATGGTGAAATCAAGTATTACCATGGTACGACCAAGACCCCTGCTGATAACATAATGGAACAGGGTCTGCATCCCTATCTCTCTATGATTGGTGAGGGGGCCTTCACATCCAATGACAAAGCGCTGGCTGGTGACTACGCGAAGGTGCGTGCCAAGGAGAGAGGTGAAGAACCGGCTTTCTTCGGCGTGAGAGAGGGGATAACGACACAGCAGTTGCCTATAGAGGAAGACCCTGAGAGGGTGGATGAATTGGTAGTCAACCCGAAGGTATCGAAGGTCAGGACTTTCGATAATGCGATACCGAGGGAGTTCCTAGTACCGATGGATGTGCCAAAGGACTCATGGGCGCAACAGCAACAAGCGATGATACAATGGGCTCTCAACCAACAGGGTAAACCAGAGCAACCATAATAGGTGAGGGTGTCATCCCATCGCACGATGGCAACTGCGTTCGACGTAGCATGGGCTGTTTTGAAAGAGGAGTCATCGGATATTTTTTCCGCACAATGTGAGAAATGTGGAAAAACAGTCGGAGACAGAGACGAATTAGAGGGTGGCGCTTGTGATGGATGTAATCACCCTCCTCAATTGGGTAGTGCTATAGCCTCCAAGGTGAATGACCTCACAGTGCCTCAGAACGAGATGTTCGATGAGGCAGGGAATCTGGTCTCCTTCGCAAACCATCCTCTGAATCTTTTGCAGATGGAAAGAGGCGAGGTTCCCACCAGTCTGGGTCAACCTCTACCAAGTGTAGCGCAGGCGAAGGAAGGAAACGTCAGGAGAGTGGGAGTGAAGAGGAACAAGGTCACTATCGCACCCGGCGCTAGGAAGAAGGTCGGAGTCAGCAGGAAGGGAGTGGATTACTCCTCCTTCGGAAAGGTTCCTTGGAAGAACCCGAGGACTGGTAAGATACAAATGGTCGATAGGGCTCAGAATCCATCCGCTTCCGAGAGGTCTCCTAAGTTCGTACCAGTCGTGAGAGACGAAAAGACAGAGCCGAGGCTGTCTGAATTCGCACAGGGGAAGTTAGATGAAGAAGCGGGGATGGACGCTGCTGATAAGGCACGAAGGCAGAAGGCCATAGATAATCAGTTGTTGGATGCTAAGGAAAAGAGGGTAATCGAGACGTCAGTGAGAGGGAAGGGGACTGAGACGATGCCGGACGACGACCATATGGAGAGAGACCATTGGCTCTCCCAAAAACCATGCACACATTGCAATATTGACTTCAGGGACTACAATCAGAGGTCCACCGCTTGCCAGATGTGCAGGAATGCGATGGCGAAGAACAGACTACCAGAGAGGCTACACAGTTTGAAGTTTGATAAGGATGGTAATTTGTCCAATCACCCAATCAACGCGAAGAAAGAATGACCATCAAAATGCCTATTTTCGTTCCACTACTTAAATAGAAAGTGTTAAAACTAAAGCACCTATCCTATAATCCCGCATGACGGTAACGAAAGACGCGTTCAATCGCGCTTGGCTCATGTTGAAATCACAACCAGAGGGTATGTCCTTCACCAAAGCAGAGAAGGACGAGTTACTGAATCTCATCATCAAGATGATGCAATCTGAAGACATCAAGATGCAGATGGATGCGGAGGAGTTATTCAAACTCTATTCCGACAATATGTCGATTACACCGCACTTCAGGCAGTAGTTGTGGACTTAGCACCGCCAGTGCCAGCGTTCTCTCTCGCTCTCTTCTCATCCTCGGCTTGTCTCTGAGCATCTATTTGCTTGTTCCTTTGGTGCGATTGCCAAGACTGAACCCCCACCATACCTGCCAGATTCGCGTTTTCACCCAATTTGCTGTCTTGAATTTCCTTCCAAGATTGTGTTAGGTCGTCCACGTTCTGTTGAATTGCGTCGGCTTTTCCTTGTGCCGCTTCCACTCCTCGCTGTGCCGTCTGCTGCTCATCCCAAGCGGGAGAGGTAATATCATAATTCGACGTTGCGTTGATTGGTTTCCCTTCGTTCCCTCTTTGTGCTAAGTTCTCAAATGATGCTGGTTTATTCTGATTAACAGTCGCATCTTGAAGTAATCTTTCACCTTCGGTTGGGAATAAAGACCCTTGATTCGGGTCTCTACCTACCGCTTCTAGCCTGTTCATTTTAGCGTCTTGTCTAGCGGCGTGCCAAGTTTTTTGGTTCTTCTCCCGTATTGGGACGGCGGTATCCGCTAGTTTCTGCTGTGCCACACCCACTCGCTCCTGCGCTCCTGCCAATTTACCTAATTGACGCTTCTTCGCCATGTTCAACAGTCCCTTCTGAGCCGCTATGCGAGCGGCGTTAGCACCTAATGACAAACCACCCGTGAAGGGGGCGGCGGCCATAGCCCCGACATTAAGAGCAGTGTTGATTCTCCTACCCCATTTTCCCTTCCTTATGATAGTCCCTAAGAACTCATCTGACATTAGACGGTCCCGTGACACATGGTGTCCGAGAGGGGAATGGATAAAAGCAGTTCCGGCCCCGATGAACCATGTCACCGTTCGATATAACATTCCGACTCCTCAAATCTAAGTCCTATATCTCTGACAGGCCAAAGCGTCTAGCACAGGCGAAAGTCCAGCGCCTCGCACGCAAGACGAAGAACAGGAAGACCAAGCACAGGTACGCTCGCAACCTCTCTCGTGGTACAATCAGACCGGGAATGAGGAGACAGACTGGTTTGGTCCGAGTTACTAGGAATAGATGAGAACCTTAATTTACAAGAGGGTGAGTCCAAGGCCATGACTGACGACGGTCCGATGCTACTTGCATGGCATCTATTGAAGGGCAAGATGTCAATCAAGAAGAATCAAGGCTCTATGAGAGAGTTGGATAGCAACCCAGCCGACCCACAGAGGGACATAGCACTTCAGAACGACATGGAGTCGTTCTACGACGAGGCTCACAAGGAAGTAGATGACCACCACAAGAAGCGCCAAGGTAAGAGGAAGAAACTCGATGAGATGGCACACAGGCGTGACAAGCAGAAGGTCGACGACTGGTACAAAGAGAAGCACCCAGATTGGTTCAAGACTTTTGACAAGGAGTAGGTCGTCATGGCTCAGGCCGATGACGATGATGATAAGTATCGCTTGAGAGAAGGCGAAACTCACTACTCTAGGGATTTGAGAGTAGGATATAACTGTAGGAATTGCGGGGGGGCCGGTGTTGATTCCACTGGAGAAACTTGTGAAGACTGTGCAGGACCGTTCCCTAAGCCGTCAGGTATGAGTATAAGTCAATGGAAAGATTACTTAACTCGTTTAAGTGACTCAGAAAACCAGACGAAAACCAGTCTTGAAGATGTAGTTTTCTGGGCAGATGAAGATGGAACACAGCGCTCGGAGAGGAGGCCAAGCCCAATTTCACCATTACCTTCCCCTCACCTCCAGCAATGTGACCAATGTTGGGGGTCTGCTCAAGATTTGACAGGGGAAACTTGTAAAGCCTGTGCAGGTACTGGCTCTTTATTAGGGGCAGAGGAAGTGCAAGGGGTCTACAGGCACAATCCTAATTGGCGGGATTCCATCGAGATGGCAGAGCCAATGGAGATAGCATTCCAGTTGCTCAAGGAGCGCAAGTCACCGGAGGCTTGGGCCAACAAGAAGAGGTATGACAGCGAGTATCAGAAGACCCCGAAGCGAGTCAAGTACCGCGAGCAGTTGAATGCAGAGCGAAGGAAGCGTGGCATATACGGCAAGGGAGGTAAGGATGTCAGTCACACGCAGGGTGGTAAACTCACTCTTGAGAGCGCACACGCCAACCGAGCGAGGCACTTCAAGAATCGAGGGACTCTGCGGAATGTGAAGAAATCAGCAGTCGGTGTGGCTAATAATTTCAGTATGGGTAGAACTTGTCCATCTTGCGGTAGACCGGGAGTTTTCAGAGTCTTCAAACCTCGATGCGTCTATTGTGGGTGGGAACAGCAATGAACCCCTTCGACCAAGCGTGGTCGTTGCTCAAAGGGGTCTATGGTGACTCCGATTTGGACATTGACGACTTAGAGGCGAGGAACATACTGGATAGCCCGTTCTACACTAGGAACTTCGGGACTACGCCCACGGATGCGTATGGAAGCGGTGAATTGTTAGACCATCTCAATCTCTATGACAATGAGTATTACGACCCTAAGACTCTGGACAGGCGTGTCGTGGATGCGACAGCCGATGCCTTACCGGAGGCCGTTAGGCGATTCCCTAATCTCTCCCAATTCAAGCAAGCCCCTGTTTTCATACCAGAAGACGAGATGGGCGATTTAGGAAGGGTCTTGAGGAACAATGATGAACGGGGAATCGTAAATCTTCTTGCTGCTGATGCACATCAACACGCAGAAGACCCCTTCGACCAAATGAGAAGGACTCAGCAACATGAGTTAGGACATGGTGTGGTGAATAATATCCTACAGGATGTTGATTCTCATGAAGGGGATGTCCCCTTGTTGGCAAGGCGAGTAGCCGACTGGCGTGACGATGACGAAGAGGATTTGGTCGAGGAACTACCACAGACCCTGTATGGTCTGTCAACGCAGGGTCGTTGGGATGATATAAACCGATATTTGGGGGAGAGAGAATGAACCCCTTCGACTCAGCATGGGCCTTACTCAAGACCGATGTTTTGTTGAATAGGGAGAGAGCCATGGAAGAATACGGATTAGATTTGGATGACCCTCGCGTCTATTACAATCATGCTTTCTTCAATGAATCACCCGCAGGTTTGACTCCTCCACAACCGCCAACGGGTTTTCTTAATTTAACACATCCTATGTTTGCACCCCCGGAGGATAGTGTTTTGCATGAGCAATTGTCAGGCTCGGCGGCACATGAAGGATTTCACGCGGCTTTACAGAACACCCCTGAGATGATAGATGCTCTCAAGAATGCTAGGGAGCAAGCAACTCAAGGCAACCTTCGTCCATTGATTCAACTGAGATTAGTCCATGAGTTGATGGCTAGTTCTAGCGAACCAAACAGGGGCAACTCCGACAACTCCCATGAGGCACTACGCCATGACCTTGGCTTCAAAGACGATGCAGAAGTCATTAGGATAAGGGGAGAGGAAAGGGACAAGATTCGGGAACAACGAAGGAAGGCGGGTAGGAGATGATGGACCCCTTTGACCAAGCATGGGCTTCGCTCAAGAAGAGTTGGTGGTCTGGATTAGCAAGAGGCACTATGGGCTTAGGGCAAGGAGTCAAGAGTCTACCTAAAACGAGGCAGACTAAACTCTACAACTTCGACCCCAATATGCCTAGTCCACATGGGCCTGTGAAACTCTTTCATGGAACGCACAGTGGTTTGAAGAACGATATGATGACACAGGGTCTTGAGGCTGATAAGATGAAGAGAGGAAAGGTGTATGCGACTGATAAACCGCAGACTGCGGATAATTACGCACGTTCAAATGCCACATGGGAGAATGTCAATGCTGGTACTGCTGTTCTATCCAATCAAAAGAAGCCACAGGTCTTCGGGATACGTGAGGGCGCTGGTCCCGGCGACCAAGCCAGCCATGGAGTCCAACCGTACCGAACCTTCGCTGGGAGAGTTCATCCAGATTTGCTAGTTGACATGGGAGAGAGCGCTGGTGGGGCGCAGAGTTCTCTTTCATCGACTAACAGGATTCAAGGGCAATAATCCAATTTTTCGTTATTCTCTTCATACTAATGATATATGTATTTCTTTCTTTTATTATTGTAGTAGAATGATTGGAATTATATTTAAGGGTGGAAAGAAACCCTTAAGTCCGACACTTCTGTGGCCTTTGATGAGGCAACAAGAATGGCTACTGGAGCAGACACAACCGAGATGAGACTTACGGGGTTGATTTTAGCGCAATCGGCATTGATTGGAGTGGCTGTTGGAATCTTCGACAAGGGCATTTGGCTACCTGCTGGAGCCACCGAGAACGAGTGGGTGAATGGGATGACCTACTCTATGGGCGCTCTAGCCATTCAAATACTCGCTTACTACATTTTCAAGATGTTCTTTGAGCAACAGATGCAGGAGAAGGTGAGGATGGGAGAGATGCAGAGGCAGAGGAGCAGTGCTTTCCGTGAGCAACAGTGGAACTACGACCAAAGAAGAGTCGAAATGGAACTACGAATGCAGGAGATGCAATTGGAGAAGGAGTTGCTCTGGATGCAAGCGAATCCCGGTCAAGCGTTCCCAGAAGTCATGCATAAGACTGGTGTGAACTTCAACAACGAGGTCACACCCATTCATACAGCCATCGAGAGTCAGACTCTCAGCATGGGTCTCGATAACATCAAACAAGTGGATGACACCCCAGTGCCACCAAGCGTACCCGGAGTAATACTCAAGGCAGATGGAACACCAGACCTTAGATATACGAAGGGTAGTGGCAAGGTCTGATGGGAAGAATATTCAAGACACCGAAGGACGATTCTGTGGAGGAAACTCTACGAGCGATGCATCTAGCAAACACTGTAGATAATACGTACGAATGGGGAGTAGGTTGGCTCAGAACACTCCTAGCAGCCATCATTTCAGCCTTGATAGTGAGTTACATCGAGTCTGTTAGCGATTTCACCCTATGGGGGTGGACCATTGAATGGTTCTGGGGAGAGGTTCAGGACTTGGCTGATTGGCTTGCCAATAAGGTAAGCAACGTGGGGTGATACCATGGTAGGTTCTGGAAGCGTTTTGATGGGCGTAGCCATCTATGGTAAGGCTCTCTACAACTCTTGGAAGCCGAGAAAAGTCGGTATCTATGGAGGAAGCATGGTCGGGAAGACCACTTTGGACAGGTACATGACCACTCCGGGTGAGATGGAGGAGATTGGTGAGGATGAGAGGACAGAGCACTTCAAAATGATAACTCGCTATATGCTTCCGAAACCCACTAGGAAGCGAGTGGGTTGGAACAACGAGAAGAGAGTGGTCTATTCCGCAGACATAGGAGGGCAGGAGAGGTTCTGGAACCTATGGATAGATGACATGGTCGCCAGACAAGTGGAGGTCGTCGTGTATATGTTCGATGACAGGGCTTTCAAAGGCGGGGCCGCTGGTTTAGAGCAGGTTGCGGGTTTCAAATTCCTCGTTGATTCACTCATCAATCGAAGTTACAGATACAGGACGCTCAAGAGCAGGTGGAAGGGAAAGAAATACGCTCCGAGAATGCTGATGCTAGTCGCTAACAAGGCTGATAGGTTCTTCGACAAGAAGGCCGCTGAACTCTGGCAACAGGGTAGGATAGGCGAGCACAAGATATTCGACCCCTTCAGAGATGACCTCATCAGATTGCAGAAAGCAGGCTTACCTACTAAGCGTGCTTTCATGGCAACTAGGGTGGGTTGGAACGTAGAACCCACTATGATTGACTTATTGACAACATGAGTGACCTTTTTAGTGTGCAACAGGGTGCGATGGATATGGCTAGGGGCTCAATGACAACTAAACTCTCCTCAGTTGGGGGTAAGAGTAAGTCTCTGAGGACCGTCGTACCAATGTGGATTGTGGAACATTTCGGATTGGATGTGGGGAGCAGATTACAATGGAAATTCGTCGTTGAAGGCGAAAAGATGACAATCAATGTCTCCCCGGAGGAGTAAACATGGTAGGTGGACTACTTGACGTACCCGACAATATGTATCGAACGATGACAGGAACACAGATGCAAAATCAGTCATTGGGCAATCTGAACGAAGCGGCTATGATGGCAATGGCCCAACAGGGTAATCCTCAGTTCACACAGGCCGCGATTATGGAGCAAGCAGTCGCTCAACAACAGATGCAAGCGATGGCTTCCCAACAGAACCTTGAGGTTCCGAAGGTGAACTTCTATCCCTCTCATCACGCTGACCCACGCAAGGCGAGAAGGAAGGACATCAAGCAAGCGTATAGACTCCTAAAACCAACCAAGAGGTCTATCTTTGACCCAAGGCGTTGGCTATGGAGCAACTATAGATACAACAAGGACAGTGCGGTTTGCGTTGTTGATGGTTGCGATTGCAAGAAACTAATACAGTTCGACAACCTATACGCACGCATAAGTGATGAGGATACGGGAAGAAGCCTCTGGGAGATGTATTGGCAGAATCCCATATCCGGTGAGACCGAGGCTTTCCTCGCACGTACAGGTGTGACTAGTGGGAGGACTATGAGAGGAACCTATTGCCCAGAGCATCTCCATCTATACCACCTACTATGCAAGTGGGAAGAGGAGCAAGAGAGGGAGGACGAGATGAAGCCCAGCCGATTCCGAGACAAGATGAAGAAGGGTGTCAGTATAGTCAGCGTACCAATATCGTCGGTACAGAGCAAAGAGCCACCTCTACCGGAATTGGTGCAGAAGTACGAGCCCTTCTTCCAAGAGATAGAGAAGGACTCGATAAAGACCAAGGGCATCAACGTGTGGCATATTCCAGACCCAGAGACTGGTATGAATAACATCACTTTGATAGGCTTTGACATGAGGATGTTCCAGAAGGAGGCTATAGAGCAACAGGCGGCGGCTCAACAGGCTTTCAACACCGTTCTCAACCAACAGGCTCAAACCCTTACCCCTGTTCCCACGATTCAACCACCACCACAGGTTCCTTCAATAGAGGTGACAGAATGAGTCTAGGTATAACAAATAACCAACCAACCGCGAATACTTTCTCTTTAGGAGCGAGTAGTTATTCTGCTCCAGCCGCTTCACCTATGGGACAAGTAGGACAATCCTTCGGTGGTGGTATACTAGGAGGCGCTGGTGTGAATCCCGCTTACATGAATGCGCCAGTGGCCCCACCCTCTGAGACTGATATCCTTGCGGCTATGTTGGGAACCCTACAACCCATTGACAGATTCATCGTCAGCCAGAATATGCCAGTGTTCATCGAGATGATATCGAACATCACAACCTTCTCCCTCCTCAATGTCCTCAAGAACTGCACCTTCTCGTTGGATGACGAGGGAGTGATGGCTCTTGAAGTGACTAGCCTACCAAGCGACTTACAGACTCTGAGCGCTGAGAACATCATAGCACAACTCAACAGTATGCAGAACATGGCTATGCAAGCCATCCAGAATGCAGAGCAACAGAGAGCACAAATCAAGGCCATGGCCGACCAATCGTTGATGCAGGGGATGCTTGGTGCGGCTATGGCTGACCCCGGCATGATGGAGAATGCAGGTCAAGCGGTTGGTGGTATGTTCAACAGAGCGCTATTCGGGAGGGCTTGAGATGATGAATGGTGGAATGACCCCTCAGCCGATGGCTGACATGACATTGCAATACTTCTCTCCCAAGCATAGCACCATCGTTGATATGATTATGATTCAACTCATCAGTGCCATACTCGTGGGACTCTTCATACTAGTCATGAAGGGCAACGAGTTGAGTCAAAATGACGCTTCTCTCTTCATGGTAGGAATCATGGCTTCCTTCTTTTTGCTAACGACTGTGTACTCTAAGATTACCCGTTAGTGGTAGAAGAAGGTTCATTTGTGGTATACCTCTTCGGTGACAGCATGGCCGAGCGTGAGCAAGTGTCAAAAAGGTCTTGTGCCTTTTGTCAGCACCCCGATAGGGAAGAGTTGGAAACCACCCTCACAGACGGAGTCATGACCGCTAGAGAGATGGATAAGGAGATGTCTTGGAGGGCTAATACAGCCGACAGACACTTCCGAAATCACATGGGGGACTATCATATGGCGGCTAATCCTTCATGTGTTATTTGCTCACATCCACAGAGAGCCGAGTTTGAACACAGATTCTTCTCAGATGGCAGTCAGTCCGATGTGATAGCAGAGGAATTGGAACTAGCGGAGAGTACGGTTCATCATCATATGAAGCATCACTTCCAACCTCTGGTTCAAAGGTCAGCCGCCTCTGAGGTTGTGCTGTCGGTTGGTAATGAGGTAGATGTGCTTCGTAGCAACGTCTCTAAACTCAATGACAAGTTGGGCATTCTACTGGATGAGTCCAGTGGGTACGAGGATGGTTTCGTCAGAGACGCTGTGACTCTTCACAAGGAAGTGAGAGAGTCGATTAAGGACTTAGTGAAGTTCAACAGCGAATGGGGTGTAGTTGGTGAAGGCGCACAGATGAATCAGACAATCAATATACTCAAGGTAGAACTAGCAAAGGAGAGTCCAGATACTTGGAAGAGGATAAAGGAAGAACTTATGCAAAGTGGTGAGAGTGTTGAATAGACTGATATCGGTGAGCGACTTGATGCAGATAACTCATCCGGGTCACGCTTATTTCGTATCCGATAGAGACATACCGGATAATGGATTTCCTCTCTTCTTGGACTATGCAGTTCACGTTTACGAGAGATTCAAGCATTATGCAGAAGAACAACACAGTGGCACTCTATCAGATAGAAGCCTGTATTCCATAATAGACCAGATGAAGACGTTGAATGACTCTGATGAGCCTATGACGGTCTTCCCCATTCGTGAGGATTTGAAGAATAGCCTTCTCGATTTTGAGATGGTATGCGATTCCATGTCACGTTGTTTCACTAGCCCACTCATCGTAAGTTCCTTTTATATGAGATTGGGAGAGCGCATGAAAGAACAGGTGGCGACTTTCGCAGGAGTTGAGATATAATGCCACAAGGGACAGGTGGGATGGGTACTGGTAGCGACACCAGACTCTACGCACCGAGAAGCGAGTCTTCTCATATGTTCCGTAATAACCACGAAGAGGATACATACGGTCTTGAGAGTCAGAAGGTAAGAGACGCCAAGATGGACAAGAAGATTCGTGAGAGGGAAGAGACACAAGACAAGATGGACAAGGTGAAACACATCAAGGTCAAGCCTAGTGACATTCAACAATTCATGCAGGAGGACCAAGAAGAGGAGCGAGATGACTCTGAGAAGGTGGATGCTGACAGGGAATTGCACGCCCAGACCGGACCTGCTGGTAATCTAGGGGCTATGACCAGTCTCGCCAATCAAGCGAGAGGACCGGGCTTCGCTGGTGGTTATGCGTTTGCCGCCGGGGAGCCGATGGATATGTCATGGAGGTTATTGAAGGAGGAGGAAGAGAACAGACCTCATGCACTGATGCCTCATGGTGAATTGGCTGATGCAATCAACCAAGCAATAGAGCAACATCATACTACTGGTCTGGCTATGCATGGAGAAGATTATCAGAATTACATAGATGAATTGATTGACGAGATGGAAACTAGAGAGGAAGAACAACGTTCTGACCGCACTGTGAATTTGTATGACGGAGAAACAGGCTTTCCACAATCTTGGCAGGATGTGAATACAGGCGAGCCAATGGAGATATCATTCCAATTGCTCAAGAGGGAGAAAGGCGAGAAAGCCAAGAGAAAGGCTAAGGCAAAAAGGAGAGCGAAGGAGAAGAGGAGGGAATGGAGACCCTCCACTGGTAAATTCAAGCAAGGACCGGGAGGAACTCTCGGACCGAAGGGTGCGACGATGCGTAGACACAAGTCTAGAATGCGCTCTGTTAAGAGAGGGAGGCTGACAGGAATGATGGATGCCCCGAAAGCAGTTGAGATGGAGCATCGTGGTGTGGCTATCAAACAACCCAAGTCAAAAGACCCAGCACCCTACAAGGAGTTCCTCGGACAACAAGAGGCCAAGAGGAGATTGGGTAACGTACGGTCACCCACTTCCAGTCAATTCAGATTCGGTGCTAGGAAGTATTACGCTGGTAAGACTGGAGGAGGCAGGCTACAAGGTATGAGTGATTTGAAAGTGAAGAGACCTAGACTCCATGCCGTTCGTATGCCGAAGGTAGAGCCTCCTGCTGGTCTTTCCACACCTCATCTCGTACATCCAGAACGCACTGGACCGGGCGCTGCACCGAGTATGGGGCAACAGGCCGGTATGCCAATTATGCCAAGCGCCACTCCACCCATGAAGATGGGCATGAGGGATGAACCCTCAATGGTGGCGACTGGTGAGTTCGGTGATGGAAGCGACTTGCAGAAGGCCAAGTTCGGCTACTATGAGATTACAGAGTTGAGACAACTCATCAATCAAGCGAAGAGAGCACTCTCTAGGAAGGAGAAGAAGAGGAAGAGCACAGGTAATAGAGAGCCGCTCAATGCCAAACAAACACCAACAGGTCAAACGACGAAACCACAAGGTGCAACAGAAAACGCCGAAGCGGAAAGTATCGGTGGAGTCGTAGGTGTGAAGGGAGGTAGGACGGCATGATTAGGGCCTATAGAAGAGTCATCAGAAAGGGTGATGGCATCATGGTTCTCCATGACGGGGATGGTGGTTGGATGAGATACCCACCACCAGAGTCTCTGTCAGACAACCCGAATGAGCCAGATGTGCCACCTTTCGCACATACAGGCCATCACGACTCACATGACACGGAACATCGGGAGCCCGGTGTCGGTCATGTGCTGGAAGGTCATAGTGAGGGTGAATGGCAACAAGGGCCTAATGGTGGCATGATGTACGTGGATGGTGCTGATGGTGTTCACTTCCACGGCATAGATGCTGTCATACACGCGGTGGGTGAGTTCCTCAGAAGGAGGAAGAGTCTGGGTCTTCCCGCTCCCACGCCCACAGAGGCTCCTAGACTAGTGCAAGAGGGTCATGATGCCTACAATATGGACGCGAAAGACCCCCTGCCAGACATCGATTCACCAGAGTGGAGAAAGACCGGCATCGGTCCTTGGCAGGGTTTTGGGGATACCAAGCACCTAGAGAGGTCTATACGTGGGCCAGATGGAAGATTGATTACTAGCACTTTCAACAGGAACGGCAACAAGCATCATCTCGGGACGCATCTTGAGTCACTCGCTAACTATGGGCATCTGCATATCGCTGATGCAGTCGCTAAGGCTTGTGGGTTGTCAAGGAAGGAAGTCCAGAACGAACTTGAGATGCTCAAGTACCCACACGTGCTCCCAGAGGCTTGCACTTTCAGACAGACGCATGATGGTAAACTTGAGCCAAGAGCCCAGATGATACCAGAGAACCAGATTAGAGACCCGAGAACCGGGGATTTCCCAGAGGTGATGAATCTGCAATCGCATCACATGGATAAGTTCGGAAAGACTGGTATGACTAGTGAGATGAAATTTCCCAGAGTCCTCGCTACCGGGTTGCACGAGGAACTACCAGACTCTTACTTTTTGAGGAGAGAAGCACAGAAGGGGAGGAAAAGCGGCTCGACTATGCTGACCGAAGTAGGTGGGAGTAGGAAGGGACTTGACTCTGTGACTTCTGGCCTCGGTTTGGCTAAACAGACCATCAAGCAAGCAGTCGGAGCGCCAACCCATGAGCATCTCGCTGATAGGAAGGGGGTACAACCGCAAGACCCGGAGGACTACAGGCACATCATATGGCAGGATGAGAATGGTACGGAGCATTCCCTCGCTGATATTCTCAATGACTCCATAGAGGGCAATGACACCCGATTGGATGCTATGATTATGGATATGCAGGATGTACCTGCTCTTCACAAGATGTTTGGTCGGGTTCAGGCAAGCAATTCCGTGACAGCACTCGATAACTACTTTCTTAATCATCCCGAGTACGCCGAACGCGCTCATCTGAAGAGCAAGCAAATTGCCGCGCACACTGGTCATGAGTCGGCAGACAATCCTCAATATCACAGAGTGACTAGAGACAAAGAGACTGGGTTAGAAAGCGTAGTGGAGAGGCCGAGCAGTTTCAATGTTCATGGTCATCAAGGAGTGAAAGACGCATTCGCTCTAATCCAAGCATCTGGTAGAAATCCAGAGGCAGGTGAGACTGGCCCACAGTCCAATTGGCGTAACCATCAGTTATCTGATGACGTTCTCTTGGGTGGTACGGATGAGAATGGCTTGGGTTTAGTCAACAACAAAGGGGCTAAAGTGAAATTCGACCCAGATAGCCGTATCTTCGTCCCTCAGACTAGGACTCTCTTAGGTGGTCTGGCGGATATGGTAATGGCATCTCGTGGTGATGCTGGGCATAGAACCCCGGTCATGTCTGACGAGGAGTTCAATGAGGTTGCTCCTATAACCAAAAACCAGTTTGAAAATCTGCAACTTCATGGCGAGTCATTCCCAGATTACCTAGCACATAGGATAGTGACACCGGACATGATGAATCTAGGTGCTACCGATAGAGCCGTAGGAGAAGAGAATCTAGGTCCGGCTGTGAGTGGTGGGAAGGGACCAGTGAAGGTGTTACCTAGAGGTGGAGGAGGTGCTGCAACTCCGCCAGCAAGGATGGGTCCGGGTCTACCGACATCGATGGGTCCGGCTATGCCACCACAGCCCGTGAGCCCTAGTGTTCTGTCTCCCGGTAATGTAGTTCCAAGTAATCCTGTGACTCAGGGCTTGACTCAAGTCCAGATGTCACCAGAGGAGATACAGAGAAGAGCGCTATTGGCTCAAATGAAACCCCAACAAGCCGCTGAGAAACTACAGACCCTGCCTTTCGCCCCTTCAAAACCCCCTACTACCAGACAAACCAACAGGATGGTGGCGGGTCTACAACCGAAAGAGGTAGTTGACCCTCGTACTGGGGAGAAGAGAATTATGCATCAGTCGATGATTACCGATTGGATGAACAAGAGCGAGGCTCAGGAGAGGCTAATCAAGATGGTCGAGAGAATCCAATTGTTGGAGGCTTCGCAGAACGATTCCATCTTGAAGCACGTTCCTAATAATAAGTTGAGTGAGAACTCCCTCTTCGATGTCAATTACATGGCTAAGAAGATGGAACTAGCACCAGCAGACATCAGAACCATACTACACTCAAAGGGCGATTGGGAGAGAGTGGCGAAGACCTACGACATCTCAACCGATGTGGTCAAGGTAGTCAAGGTCTCATTCAGGGGTGATTGAATGGGTTACGTGCTAGTGAAGGCCCCTGCTGCTGCTGTTGCTCCACAGGGAGTGGCGGGTCTATTACCTCCTCGGGTGGCGGAAAGACCTCAAGGTTTCACCAGTGGAGCGGGAGGACCATTTTCATTTATTTCCGACCCAACATTCCCAGAAGGTTCTGCATTCTCATCTCCTACAGTGGGTCAGAATGCAGGAGACCCAAATTCAGGTATGCTAATAGAACATCCTTCGTCTTTTGAGTTCACTGACCCGATTACTGGTAAGACTTCCGTTGAGCAGAGTCCTCTTCATGACCCTAATGACCCGAGCAAACCTCTCATAGAGGCAAATCCATTCTATGGACAGAATATCCATTCAAACGCACAGTTAGCAGGGATGAAGGGCGCAAGGGCTCTAGGTACAGGATTGGGCATATACTCCGCTCTCATGAGTTTCGGGGATGACAGTGACCAAGATGTGGTCACTGCGGCAATGAATGCCGGTCTAACTGGTTATTCCACATATGCGCAATTCGCACAATTGGCACAACACTTCGATAGAAGGGGACAGAATCAATTGGCGGAGAAACTGAGAGGATACGCTAATGAGAAGGCAAGCCAAGCATTCCTTCAGCAGAATCCACATAGAAGAAAAGTCAATCTTCAAAATGCGAAACTAGCGCCTAACGCTGGTTTCCCTCTCATGGTGAATAATCCTAAACCTAAAGTGGCTGGCAAGCCAGTCGGGGTACTTGGTCCCGGTGTTGGTGGTAGTGGTTCTAGAACAACACTTGGTCCCGCTGTTAGTGGTGGGAGTTCTGTTAGTGGGCGTCCTGTTGCAACACTTGGTTCTGGGTATACAGAAGGAGACACCACATTCCATGTGGAAGAGCCCGATAATTCTGATATACTCATTGATGAAGAAGAGAAACCAGTAGAAGAGAAACCAGTAGAAGAGGAAAAGAAAAGGCAGACTCACATAGATGATGAAGATGAGTGGAAGTCTGGAGGTGCTTGGGGTTGAAACGGGACTCAGACATGGAAGAGTTCATCCTCAACATGGATAGGGAGATGTGCAAGAAGTCCTTTAGGTACTTCTTCGTGGATGTCCTCGGTTTCCTATACAACCATCATCACGCATCTTGGAAGGAGGGTCTTGAGGAGTCGCAATACTACTGCGTGAAGGCTTCTCGTGACCATGGCAAGTCCGTCTTCTTCATGACATACGCCCTATGGCTCGCCGCATTCAATCCCGGCAAGCACGTGATGGTCTTCTCTCACTCCCTTGAGCAGACTCTTGAGCACATGAGGTTCGTTCGCAATCTCATAGAGGAGAACGATGTCCTCAGACACTTGAAGCCACAGGGGAAGCCTTGGGCCAAGTCCTACTTTGAGTTCACGAATGGCTCTCGTATGATGGCGAAGTCAGTCGGGGGAGCCACTCGTGGTTTCCACCCCGACATAGTCGTCTGTGACGATATCCTCTGGGGAACCACAGCCACCGAGTTGGCGAAGACCGCTGACTGGTTCTACGGTGTCCTCCTCCCGGTCCTCCACCACAGTAGCAAACTGATGATGGTAGGAACCCCCTTCTCCTACAACGACCTGTATGCCGAATTGGAGCAGAAGGAGACGTTCAGAGTCGAGACCTACCCAGCCATAAACGAGGAGGGTATCGCACTTTGGCCCGAACGATGGGACATGGACTCCCTTGAGCAGAGGCGAATGTCGATGCCAGCAATACAGTTCACACGAGAGTACCTATGCGAGCCAATCCATGACGTAGCGAGTATGTTCCCCATGGACATACTAGAGGCGGCAAGAGACACAGAACTGAAACTGATGTCCAGAGCAGAGACCAATTACAACGAGGATGGGGAGCCAGATGGCGTCTTCGGTCAGCACTTCATCGGACATGACCCTGCTATCGCGTCTGACAAGAACGCTGACTTCACAGCCATGACGGTGATGAGAATGCTACCTAATGAACCACTCAAGCAGGTGATTCACGTAGTCCACGAGAGGGGTATGTCCAGCATGGCGCAGAAGAGAATGATGGTAATATTGAATAATAGGTTCCAACCAGACTTGATTGAACTTGAGGGGAACAACTTCCAGCGTATGCTGGAGGCTGAGATGAAGGAGTTAGCCGCTGATATGCCAATAAGAGTATTCATGACCACACGAACCAAGAAGGAGTCTCTTTTCATGTCATTACTACTAGCATTTGAGCAGGGACACATCAAGACTCCATATGGTGACGAAGAAAGCAGGAAGTATACACATCAGTTGGAGACCGAGTTGAATCGCTTCGGGATGCAGAAGAACGGCAAGTTGGAGAGCGTTGGTGTCCATGACGACCTAGCGATGAGCCTCGCTCTCGCTAATTGGGCCACTAAGGAGTTCAAGGGTACGGTAGTCCTCCTTGACGATATCATGCCAGAGTTCGATGAGTGGTTCAGCGGTGGGGCCAAGAAGGACAGGTGGATGATACCATGAACACGACTACTGTGAAAGACTACCATGTGAATGACTCTTATTGGATTTGATAGTATGAATTTGTTCGCTGAGAATGGAGATGGGTGGTTTGAGAACCATCTTGGGTATAGTGCATCTGCCTTCGTTGATAAATTGCGTAAGGCAAGGAGACACAACAAGGACTCCAAGGAAGAGATAGATGACATCATATCGGACATTCGTACTTTGAAGGCTCTTGAGGTCAATCAGACTATAGATGACTTAGGATGGGTAGAAGACCAACATGATGTCATCTTCTCTCTAGGTTTGGATGATAGGAATCTGAAGTCGCTTAGGAAGTTCGGTGATACACGAAAGGCTGGTCTAATGAGAGCCTGTAAGATTTGGTCTGATGCTGATGAGATGATAAAGAACCTCAATGAGTATGATGACGTCTGGGACGATGTTCAGAAGAAGCAATGGGTTTCTGCTATGGAGAACAAGAGAGAGGCTCGCTCTCTTTGGAAGGCCACATTGCATCAGACTGACAATCTTACTAAGCATGAGTATCAAGCCCTTTCTTCCTCAGCCGAACTATTGGGGATTCATGGACCCATGAGTGGACGCTCTCTCTTTGAGAATCTATTGGAACAGGGGATATTGCATAAGAGCATGACGACGGCAAAACTCTCCAAGATGATTAGCATATACGGTGAGGAGATGGACATCATAGGAGGAGCACAAAGAGGCACTTTCGTCAAGATGGATATCTCTGGTCTGATTCTGAAAGACCCCTTCGCCTATGCCGCTGGCTTCTTGGATGCTGATGGTTATATCTCGATAACAAAGAGAGGTGAGCCACGTGCTGGTTTCATAGCGACTGGTGGCAGAGGTAAGATTCATTGTGAGCAGTTGCAGAAGACCCTCGGTTGTGGTGTCCTTCAGTTAGACCAGAAGGTCTACAAGGACAGTCAGAGGAGCCAACACAGATTACAGTTCTACTCTAAAGGTGACATAAGGAAACTGCTGGATAAGATTATGCCTCACCTTCAGATGAAGAAGACACAGGCCAAAGCGGTGTTGGCTTTCATAGATGAGAAAGACGGTATGAGAAAAGAGGAGTTGAAGAAGTTGGTTAAATACGAGAATTGGAAAGACGTTGAGGGTAAAAGGGACGGTCTACTTGATGAGTGGGGCGTCACGAAGGATGATATAGGAAAGTGGCAGGAGGGTCTCTGATGGCTGACGAGCAGGAAACGGGTATCCTCGGACGCTTCATTAGAAATCTGGCCTCTCCTTTCAGAAGGAGAACCACACCAGAGCCGCAAATGCCCCTCTATACGACAGGGATACAAGAACCAGTCTTAGCGCAGGGAATTACCATACCGGCGTTATACGCGGTGTCTCATGAGAACCTCATTCTGAGAACAGTCATATCCAAATTATCACAGGAGATTTTCAGAAGAGGGTATTTCTGGGAGAAGAAGTTCCGTTTCAAGTGCGATGACTGTGAGGAGGAATACACCCACGAGGTGGAGGAGTGCAAACTCTGTGGAAGTCAAGTGAGGGAGCCAGAGGTAGACCAGATGATTTATCCAAAGTGGCTCCTCAAGCAGACTAACTCGATGGAGCAGAGTTTCGTTCACGTTCTCCATGAGATTGAGAGGGACTTGAACGTGGTTGATGATGCCTTCTTGATACTCATCAAGGAATACTATGTGGACCCAGAAACCTCGGATATCGCATTCTACAGGATAAAGGAAGTCATCAGAGGAGACCCAATCTTCATGCGTATAGTGGCTGACAAGCGAGGTGTTCGTGGTGGTAGGTACAAGGTATGCCCTCTTCACAGGGACCAGATTTCCTATCCCGGTGAGACTTCTCCATGTGAAGTGTGTGGTTCTGAGAAGCAAGAGGCTCATTATGTCAATATGGCTGGAAGCGGTAAGACCCAATACTACCTTGAGGGTGAGGTCATACATCTCAGTAAGTACAACCCATCCAAGTTGTATGGTCGAAGTCCTGTCAATACCATGTGGAGACAAGCCATGACACTGACAGCGATGGACAATTATATGTATACCGCATACCAGAAGAGGCGTTCACCGAAGGGAATCATTTCCGTCACTACTGATAACCTTGAGTCGATGAAGTCCTTCTGGAAGACAGTCGATGAGAAGATGGAGAGAGACCCCCATTATATCCCTAAAGTCGGCATAGAGAGCCAGACTGGTAGGGGTGGTGTGAACTGGATTAAGTTCATGGATACTCTTGAGGAGATGCAATACATAGCAGTTAGGGACGAGTTGAGGAACAGGATAGCCGCTTTCTACGGTGTCAGTAGCATCTTCATGATTGACAATGGAAAGAGTGGTGGACTCAACAATGAGGGTATGCAGATACTAGTCACCAATAGGGCAGTCGAGTTCGGACAGAAGGTATACACCGATGTCCTATTCCCACGAATGTTGAATCAGATGGGAGTGACCGATTGGAAGATTACCCTCTATCCGAACGAGGAGGAGGACGAGATAACCAGACTGAGGAGAGACGAGATGGAAGTGAACCTCGCTCAGAGGATGGTCATGCTAGGCTATCAACCAGAGTTGATGGAAGAGGGCGACAGGGACATTCGCTTCACGTACAAGAAGATTGACCCACAACAACAGCAAGGAGCACCGGGAATGCCTCCACCGCCCGGAGGAGCGCCCGGTATGCCTCCCGGTCAGATGCCGGGTGGTCATATGATAGTCCCCCCTTCCCAACCCGGAGGCGAAGGAGCGGGTATCAGAACCCCACAGGGTCCAGCGAGTCCACAAGGTAGAACCAGTCCGGGTATCGGTTCGCCCGTAACTAGTGTCCAACAGAGGGGTCCACCAAATTCACTAGCACAGAAGAATCAAGCGGGTATTTCAAACGCCAGACGCATCAAAGGGGCATAGTTCTAAATAAGCGATATATAGTCGGATGAGGTAGTGAGCATTATGGATATAGAGAAGATGGACCCTATGGTGAGAAAAATCGGCGTACACACCGAGGCTTTTCAGAAGGCAATTGAAGGTGGAGACGCTATGAGCGCAAGGCTCCATCTCACTGAGATAAAGAAGTTCGCGGAATACTTGGATGACGATTTGACTACTGCGATAAAGAAGTCCGAGACTCTTGAGGACTTGAGTGGTGTTTCACACTTCGCTGGTGGTGTTCCTCTGGCTAAGTTCAATGAGACCGGACAGAACTTCGATGTCTCACAGAGAGGCGATGTGTTACCCGGTATCGTGATTTCAGCGAGGTCTCACGGACAGATTAGGAAGCACGCTGGAACATTCGGACGAAGAGTGTGAAGGTGGTATTGTGAGTGAGGAAGAATCTCCTACAGAGAGACTGATGAACACCCTAATCACCAAGATGGAAGCCATGGACGCTGAGTTGTCTCAACTCAGAAGAGAAGTGAGTTCACCCCAAGCCATGCTGAGGAAAGCAGGCTTCGTCACAATGAACACCCCTCTTTCCGAGGATGTGATGCCCGATGGATTCAGAGGCGATGAAATCCTCAAGGAGAGCAAGGACATACCCGATAATTACACCAACGAGGAGATTCACACCATGACATGGGAGGAGATTCATGACATGGCGGCACAACACAAAGAAGTAAAGGAGATGTATTAGATGAAGCCACGTTATGAAGAAGTCTCAAAAGACGTCGAGAAGATACTCCAAAAGGCAGAGGGGCTAGTGAAGAGAGCCGATGAGATAGAGAAGGGAACCCACCATCTAGCAACGACCTTCAGCACAGAGCCAGCAGGAGAGGAATTCCACATAGTGCAAGGTGAATCCTCGCGCAACGCCTTCTACAACACCAACAACGCACTATTGGATTCGACTGATGTGTCAAACAAGGGCGCTAAGAGTTCATCGGTGAACATGGACGCCCTCTCCAAGAAACTCAACACTCATGACACCAACGTGAAGGAAGACAGCGCTGGTGGCAAAGAACATTCTGGGCAGTCTCTTGAGTGAGGCGTCAAGATGGGCAGAGTTCTAGTGAAGGGCGTAATACAGACTTCTCTCTGCGAGAAGTGTGGTGGAGACAGCCATGTTGGTTGTAAACTATACAATGTACCTATGGCACAATGTCCAGAAAAGCATGGGGCGTAGGAGATGTTAGCGTGCAAGAAGATGCTTTCCGGGTTTATCTGAGAGACCGTGACACTCTTTTCGACGCTATACTGAAATCCTCTGATTTTGAGGAAGAGGCTGGGGATTATCGAAAGTCCCTAATGAATCTAGCCAATCGTGGAATGGAGATTCCATCCGGTTGGGCAGACCGAGTTTGCTTTTCTGTCATAAGGAAAGAGGAAGAGGAAGAGGGAGAATGGGACGAGTTGATGGCTGACAACCCTTACGCGCTGAGACAGAAGCAGATAGATGAGTCTACACATAAGGAGACAGTAAAGAGGAGGAAGCAACAGCAGTACAAAGAACAAGAGGGGAAGGGCTCTCTCTTCACTAGAATCGCTTCTGCTTTACCGGGTAAACACAAATTTGCGAAGAATAACTACAAGAATGCCGTTAGTCATTATGACTTCGCTTCCATATGGCCTTCTCTCACTGATAAGTTCGATAGGTTAGCAGTAGACCCGAATACGGGTGATATACTCCCAGAAACTGAAAAAGTGAAGACTGGATATGGTGGCCTTCACTTCTGGCATCCTTCTATCCATCCTCTGAGGAAGAGGCAGAGGAGCACCTTGCAATCACAGAAGGGCGATGATGGAAAACCTCTGGAGGTGAACCTTCCGGCATTCTGCCATATGCTCGCTGGTGAGGTGATGAAGGACGATTGGGAGAATGGGACTAGCATTCTAGAGGAACAAGCACGTTTGGACGAGTCCTTGGAGAGAGCGAATGCGACTCATCATGCTTTCACTGGTATGAAGACATCCTTCAGCGCCAAGAGAAAAGATGAGATGAAAAGACTTGAAAGAGCCGCTAAGAAGGAACACGACAAGTCCTTCGATGAACTTGAGGATACAGAGAAAGCCAAACTGATGGCTCATCCCGACAATAAAATAGAGAGAGACCACAACCTATTGGGCTCTCTGATATCTGGAAAACAAGGTCATCATCACAATTATCTTCTGTATGAGAGGGATTACTCAAGATGGCTAGAGGGACAAGACGAGGAAACCAAGTCTCTCGATGAGAAGGACAAGAGGATAAAGCACATAGAAGAGAGGAAGATGAGTTGGGATTCACCGAATACTTCTGACCCGGAACCCATGGAATTAGAGGATTACCCAGAAGACACCTATGCACAGAAAGCGAAGAAGGAAGAAGCCAAGCGTGAACTAGATAGATATGCATATGAGAAATTCGGTATTACTCGTTTCAGCGAACTGAATACCAATCACAAAGCGGAAGCGAAGAATATCATTCTGGGTGAGAAGAGACACCCCCATAGTTTGGGGTGGGCTGGTATAGCCTTCGGATTACAGTGGTTGAGTCCCAAAGAGAGGTCACAAGTGCTGAATCACATAATGAAGAGTGATGAGAACGGGAGGATAGGCGTTAATCACAATGACCATCAGACGGTAGAATTGGATGACAAGACGTCGATTCCAATGGGACTCTTCGTTAGGAACTTCATAACCCATGTCATGCAGGAGTACAAGGCGACTCAGAGGGGTCATTCCAAACTATCACCCAATGCACCGAAGTACCCAGAGAAGCCGAATGATATAGGTGATAGAAACGAAGATGAGAATTTTGCTACGTTCAATGCTTTGGAAAGCACCTATATGGACAAGTTCAAGAACTTCATGGGACATATGCTAGGATTACCTCTGCATACCAAAGGGAATTTGGCTGGGAAGCCCAATTGGAAAGCCAAAAAAGGAGGTGGGAATAGAGTGTTTCCTATGGTTGGGATTAGGAAACCCGGCTATTTCAAGCAGAGGGTTAAGTATCACAGATTCAAACCAACAGGAAAGGTAGACAAGGAAACCGGAGAGGAATTGGTCAGTGACACTCCGATATATGACGCTATGAGAGAGGCATATGATTCTATTGGCGCTGGTATGGCTATCAACTCTTCAATCAAGCAAGATTTTCATTTCAAGGACTTCCTTGATTTGGTGGGTTGGAAACAAGATGATAATGGCGACTTGCAACCCATGGAAGAGCATCCAATTTTCGATAACTGGAACCAACACGATACCTTCAACTTCTCCAAGGAGGAATTGGAGGAGATAAGAGATGCGAGAGAAGCATACATGGGATTCTCAAAGGGAGAGAAGCCACTACGGGACATATATTCCCATTATATCATAGCCAATAATGGACCCGAAACCGAGAATGAGAATTACTCAATCGATAGCGATGGGATGGCGAGGGGAAGAGGGAACTACAGAAACGCATGGTTTGAGGGAGGCGGCTTCCCAATGTTAGACAACCACTACTTGGAGGCCATCTTCAATACATTCACAGCAGACAGCATGAACAGTAAACCGAAAATCAATGAGAAGACCGGGGAACTGGAGGACATCGGTAACTACTATCCAGCGACTGGTCTCTTTGGGGAGATTCTAGACCAGAATGGCAACCTCAAGCCACATTCGGATATGCTGAGATTCTTAGCACCCTTAATCAAGAGCGCCATGGATGTGGGTGATAGGTCATCTCAGAATCTCATTGATGCTCTCTCTATACACGAGACCACTCCTCCTAATGACGAATTCTCCATCAAGAGGGGTAAGAAGGCTCCGAGGAACAACAAGAACTGGTTCACAGATAGCCTCTTCACCCACCTTGGTGGTGTGAAGTCGAAATTAAGAAATTGGTTTGCCTCTGGTCGCACTGTTAATGACATACAGTATTCCAATCTCGGTCAGATAGAGGGAGCAGGACACGCGACGAATCCAGTTGAGAGGAACTCTGGCTTCTCAGAGAGCATCGGAGCGAATATAGGTTTGAAAACCGATGATTTAAGCACAGACCAGAAGACTCGTAGTCACGAGCATGAGTGGTACAAGGACACTACACTAAGAGGGGCGATGCATAGACCCGGTGACAGATTCTCAAAGGACTCTTCTGGTGTTTGGAGGAACGATGAGAACGGTCAAGTCATGTTAGGCTCACCTTACGATATCCATGGGAAGAATCAATCTAGTATCGGGTCTGTAGCAAGAGAGCATAGAACTGGATATCGTGATTCCGATGTGGATTGGAGACAGATGATGGATGCTGATGACATCTTCTCCCAGATGCCAGATAACATGATTCTTCGGACACCACAGCATCCAAATGCCCTTTTCAAGACTCTAGGAGAACTCAAGTGGTACATTGAGAGGACGAAGATGACTGATTTCAAAGGCACTCAAGATGTCATTGAGGATGAGACTGGTAGGCGTTTGACCACAGAGGAATTAGAAGGCGAATTACTCAGTGTGATGAGGCGCTACGAGGGAAAAGAGAGATTCCTACAATTGAAACCGGGAATGACATCCGACTCACTCAATATAGGAGCAGACGGTTCATGGGAGTATGTGAACACTGGTACTTCCGAAGAGCCGAAATTTGAGAAGCCATTTGAAAGAATGTCTAAAGTGCATACGGGACATAAGACAGCCGGACGGCATTATGACGAGATGAAAGCCAGTATCGCTAAATCAGTGGAGGATTATGCGAGGGATGTGTTGATGCCCTTGTATTTGAAAGCAGACCCAGATGCATTCGACCCATCCAACCCTACCAAGTTCATCTCAAACCACGCTCAGATGCTCGCTGATGCTGAGAAGATTCTCATGCATATGCCCCATTCTTCCCATGGCATCAAGGTGACTGCTCCAGACATCCGTGAGGTAGCGAAGGAAACGACGGGGCGTGGAATGGGCTCGCCTTTTGCGCCTGTAGCATCTATAGTCGGCTCTCTGAATCACGAAGGGAAAGAAATTGGTCATATTAAGGGCGCTCATATTTTGAGCCCCGACTGGACATTAGAGGAAATCCTAAACGACCCTAGTTTGGGGTTGAACCCAGATGACGAGGGAGACGTAGAAGTAGCGAAGTCTTTCTTGGAGCATCTACAGACACTACCAGAGGAAACGTGGGGTGAGAAGAGAATGGGAGTCAGAGCCATGACTCTCGGCCAATTCTTGCAGACTGAGGCTTTAGTGACCAATGATTGGGGAATCGATGAGGAAACCGGAGAGGGAGAGAAAGACCCCACATGGGCCAATGGCATAAATTACAGTAGCGGGTACGATTGGAATCGCCCAGAGAGTTATTCTGAGTTAGTCGATGTGCATTATGACGAACTCGTGGAAGCGATAAAGAAGGACGTAGAGCCGAGAATAGAGGAGACTCACCAACGCAATCTCAGACGAGGTGTAGACAAGAGACCAACTTGGCAGGAAAATGTTAGACCCGGTCATATTAGTAAATTCAAAAATAAATGGATTACTCGCCCGAAAATCGATGAGGAAACCGGGGAAAAGACGGAAGGAGTACCGAATCCCGCTGGACTCATGCATGAGTCGGTAGATAGATTGCACAATCTATTCAATGACCCTAACAAGCAGAGTGATAGGGACTTCTTTGGGCTTTCTCTATTCGGCCTTCCTATCAAGGGTACAGACCCAAGAAGACCCTCAACGCATAGAGAGGAGTTGAAGGATAAACTGAGGCAGATAGTGCTACACATCCCTGTGCCACACGACCACGAAGTCTCTGCGACCTTCATGCACTCCGGGTTGTACCCGGATGTGGAGTTGCACCCGAACCATTCCAGAGAGGGAGTCCATGTGACCCCTTACTTCCAAGCGCCCTCCATTGGGGCGTACGATGGGGGTGAGATGTATCCTAGTGTGAGAAGTTCCATGAATCCAATCGACACACCCGGACAAATCAAATTTGAATCCAAAAGGTCAGAAGAATCTTCGTTTCTGCCCTTCCCTTCTCATGATTCCTACGCAAACATTCATGGTGAGGAGGTACAACAGCAACTCGTGAGTGGTGACTTGTCCAAACTACCTTGGGGTCCATCGGTCAATCAAGATATAGGGGATTCGGGAGTTCCTCCCAGTGAGAGCGATTCCGGTGCTGTGGTCAAGGAGAGACCCACTACTATTTCCGGTCTACTGCTCAAGGACGACTTACCGAAGGAAATGCCACTAATCGACCCCTTGCATAAGATTTTCACTATAGACGACCTTAACCAGTTGAGGGGATTCACTGGTGAGTGGGTAGTCTCTGTGTTCTATGAGGGAGAGAGAATAAAGGTCAAGAGGAGGAGGAACAGTCTCACAATCACCAACGACAAGCATGAGAAGTTCGGAACTACCGATTCCATGAGGAAGTCATTGAGGAAGGTCTGCAAGAGGAATTACATCATAGATTGTGTCATGAGCGAAGGTACGCTTCATATCTCTGACATAATGGAGTACGATGGCACTGATGTCACAGATTTGAGCACCCGCGAGAGGGTCAAGGTGCTAAGAGGGCAATTCGACAGTCATGAGAATGTAATGGTTCCGAGTCCCTCTACACTCAAGATTACTGATGATGAGGGTCTAAAGGGCTCTGTGAAGTCTCTCCTAGAGGAGAACAAAGACGCAAAACTACTACTGAGAGACGCTAAATCGTCCTACATGAAGGGAGAGGAGAAGCACCCCAAGTGGGTTCTGATGACCAAATCTGATGATGACTTCCATATTCCATTCGGAATGGAGATGGAAGATGGCTACTTCATCCTGCACTTTGAGGAAGACCTAGTTAAGTACGAGATAGTTGATGATAGTCCCGTCAATCCAGTTAGCGCTATGGCTTCTCTTTCTGAGTCCGATTATCCCATACTCCTCGCTAAGAGTCTTGAGACCTATTGGAAACCAGTGTTCAAACAGATGTTGAAGGAATCTAAACTACAGGATGAGATGTCACCAGAGGAGACAGAGGAGGAGAGCGCAGGGATAATCAAACCGGGTGATGATGATAGCATCAAGAAACCAAAGAAGTACCTAGAGGCTCTTCTTAGATTAGAGAAGAGGATTGATGATTTTGAGAAGGGACATTTTCCCATGTCTGGTAGCAAGGGTATGTATTTCGACGTAGAATCTCCTAGAGGACCAACTGAATTGGTTCATCCATCTGCCCTTCCAGATTATGATATGATAGAACCAGAGGGGCAAGAGATGGAAGAAGAGAAGGATTACCCCGGAAGACGCAAGAAAGCGGCAGAAACGGAACATAAGGAGGAGGAATTGGAGACTTTTGGGAATCCATGAGCACCCGCTTCATCTATATATCATGACAAAGCCCTCGGAGAGATAGTGTGCAGTACCAGATACAACGGCGTGACGATGAGACCATCACTCTGCTCAAGGCAGGGAATGAACTCGTGGTCGCAGGATATGCAAGCGTAGAACTGGTAGACAAGCAAGGCGATTTAATAACAAAGGAGGCATTGAAGGACGCATTTAGTAAGTTCATGGAAAACCCATCTTACAGAAACGTCCAACTAGCGCACTCCAATATACAAGTAGGCGATGTGGTTCCTAATTATACAGATAGTGAAGGGAGGTTGTGGAAAAGCGAAGTCGATGATGTCGGAATGTTTGTAGTAATACAATTACGTGATGACATCGAGAAAGCAAAGGAAGTCGCCGCCGAAATCCGAAAAGGAGCACTTAGGGGTTTCAGTATCGGAGGGCAGGCATTCAAACGAGTCAGAAAATCAGACCCGAAACACGGAGACTACCAAGAAATCAGCAAGTTGGAACTACATGAAGTGACAATCTGCGAAAAAGGCATCAATCCAGAAGCAACATTCAGAATACTTAAGGAAGATAAGGAAGAAAACGGAAAAGTGAATAAAATGACTGAAATAGAAAATGACAATATGATGAACCAGATAGGTGATGTTCTGGGCCGTCTTGAAACCCGTCTGGACTCTCTGGAGAAGGGGAAGAAACCCGCTTTCCTAGAGGACAAGGACGAGAAGAAAGACGACAAGAAGGATAAGACTGAGAAGACTGAAGATGTCGAGAAGACTGAAGATGTCGAGAAGTCCGAATTCTCAGACGTTATCACCTCAGAATACCTCAACTGGATGGAAGACACCCTAAAGAGCGCTGGTGTGGACACAGGAGCCGCACGAGCACACTTTGATGGCGACGAAGTCGCCAAGCAGAACATGGGTTCCACTCCCGGTGAGATGTCTGCGAATGACCTACAGCGAACCGGACAGGTAAAGGGTCGAGCAACTTCGGAAGGGAAGCCCTCCACTAACGCTCTATCCCGCGCTGGGCTCAAGAAGTCCGACTACCTAACCGCAGGTGATGTGGATTCAAGCGACATAGAGGCCGCATACGAGGTCTACAAGGCCGCGGCTCTAGAGCAGGAGTTCAAGGGAAGCCTTGAGCACCACTTCGCTGACCGATACAATCACGAGAGGACCGAGGAGATTTCCAAGGCTGAGGCCGCGGCTTTCGACGCACGTGACCCAATCGTAAGCATCCAGAAGTCCATCGAGGCTCTTGGAGAGAGGATTGACGCAATCGGCACTCCAGCAGAGACCGGCGAGACTCTTCAGAAGTCAGCAAACACCGCTATGGCAATTCCTTCAACGAGCGACCTAGCCCAGATGTCTTGGGACGAGGTACACGCACTCGCTGGACGAGCATTTGAAGGGGGTAACTGATTATGGCAAGAGATTACGTACGAACAATAACTGATATGGAGCGCTATTACTATGGCGCTGGAAACGCAATGGGCTACTCATACTCTGGTAGCGAGTTGCTGAAGGCCGACAGCCCCATGCTGTCCACGACTGCTGGAACCTACCAAGCAATCTACGGACGCAAGGTGTGGTCGCAACTGAACCAAGAGTTCAACGCATTCAGCATCCTACCTAAGAGGCCATGGGACAGGTCTGGATGGAGAGTCATCACAGCCAAGCCTTCTTCCGCTGATACTGGAAGCCTACTCGGTGGTGTTGCAGAGAACGCAACCCTACCCGACACACAGAGGCCAGTGTTCCAGCACATTGCCGCAAAGCCCAAGACTATCGCGCACACCTTCGATATGTCTGAGACGGCTATCTTCCTAGCAGACAAGGACGATGGGATGGGAGACATCCGCTCGGTTCTCAAGGAAGAGATGGGCAAGCACCACGCAGAGTCCGTGAACAAGATGCTCACTGACGATGCTGACAACTTGGCTAACAACAACTTTGAGTCCCTAGACAGGATTACCGCCGCTGACAACGCGGCGGCTGGTCTGACTGGACTAAAGGTCAGTGGTGGAGGCACTCAGCACGTGACAAACGCCGCAAGACTGGACATCTACTCAATCAGTAGAGCGGCCAACGATTGGTCGCAGGCAGAGGTATCCTGTGCGGCAGACGCGGCAACGGCATCTCAGAGAACCATGAGCCTAGACCATCTGGACGATATGTTCCAGAAACTCTGGGTCCGTGGTGGAAACCCCAAGGTCATGCTAACGCACTACGACACTCTGATGAGGCTACAGCAACTACTACAGTCCCAGCAGAGGTTCATGGAAGAGAAGAGGGTCACCCCCACCTACAACGGTGTGAAGGGTGTTCCCGGTATCGAGGCTGGATTCATCGTGGCAACCTACAACGGTGTTCCAATCATCCCTTCCAAGGACATAACACAGGACGGAATCGGTAGAATCTACTACCTAGACACCGACTATATGCACTTCTCCACCGCAATACCAACGCAATACTTTGAGAGCGGCATCGAGACTGGCGACCCGTTCGCCATCAACAGGCTGGGTCAAGAAGGACTATACCGAACAATGGGTGAGGTCTGGACAACTTTCTTCGGAGCACAAGGGAGCGTGAGAGACCTTAAGTGATTGGGGTCTTTGGAGATAATAACAGAGGTGAAAAAATATGGCAATAGATACATACGAAACAGACAGTCTGAACAGCAGTATACAGGTTGGGTACGATACAGCAATCATGGAAAATGTGAGCATCGTCCTAGACCTAGACATGAGAACCGGGTCTCTTCCCGGTGAAACCGGATGGTTGAGTGGAGCCGGAGCCGCCGCGGGTACATACCCCGGCGATGCTCTCGCCGCATTCAATGCGACCAACACCGACACGACCAACGTGTCCGGTGGAAGTCTCAGAATGGTTACGGTGAAGTTCGACCTAAAGCACACCAACGAAGGAGGACTTGAGTTCAAGGGCAACCTACAGACTGGAGCAAAGACCAACCCTGCTCCAATCAGCAAGATTGTGGCCCTACTAGGATTCGTTCACGGAAGTGCAGAGCACGACACGATGGCTAAAGTGACTGTTTCTGGTTCCACTGTGAGTGTGAAAGGACTAGCCGCAATGGACGACAACTACGTAACCGTACTACTTGCTTGAGGTGGGCTGAATGCCCACTCTCAAGTATAACGGTATGTACTGGACTCGCAAGGGTCCGGGCGGCGTAGGCGAGATGACTCGTGGGATGGAGATTACCGTCACTGACGAGTGGTGCGCCCAATACGCAAATAGGATTAACGATGAGTTCATGCTAACCGGATACGAGGCACACGCCGATGAGGGGAATGACGGAATACCCGACCCCTCATGGACGGTGGCTAACATCAAGAAGTGGCTAGGTGACGAAGGCGTAGAAATCGGATACGGATACAAGACGAAGACAGTTCTTCTCGGAATGGTCGAGGAACACTTAAATCCTTCAGCATCTGAGCCACTGGTAGAAGAAGTGGCCGAAGTCGCTGAAACTCAACAAGAAAACACAATGGAGTGATATAATATGGCAACAATAGACAGCAGAAAGCACGTTTTGGGCGACCTAGTAGTAGTGACAGGAACCTTTGCGGATGGTGAAACAATCGCAGTGGACCTGTCCGACCACCTATCGAAGATTATGCTCTTCGTTTGCAATGAGACAGACACAGTAGCAAGAGCAATGGTGACTTCGATAAGCGGAACTACAGGATACGCGGCAGAAGCGGGCTCTGGTGGCGGAACTTGGTTTGCTCTAGGTCAGCGCTGATTGGGCGGTGACATAGAATGGTAGACATCCTTGTGATTGGGCCTTTTAGCCCAAAGGATTTCTCCACTTTGGGTGACAAGTGGGATTGGGATGCCCCCGGCGATTTGGCGGGTATCACCAACTCTCTTGGAGTCGCTGGTAATGCAGATAGTCTGATTCACAAGATATACCTCAAACTGGCCGAGGCTACTGCTATTGATACCGCTGGTCGTACCGATGGGACAGATATAGGTACGATTGTATCAGCCGAACCAATTACAGTTCTCGGTAACATCTATCTGGTAGTCACAAGGTGAACCTAATGGGGTTTGAAGTCAGAACACTAGAGATAGACGACATCTCACGAGCGCAGAAGCAGAACGTCCGTGTGGACACGAAATACGGCGATGGTGTCGTCCGTGACACCGAGCATCCACTAAATGGGGTGACTCGTTCTCAGAGGGCAAGAACCTCTGAAGTTGGCGACATCCTTAATATCGGTGCAGGGACTCGATGCAAATACTGCGGGATGCTCCACTTCCTTTGGAGGGCAGATTGCGGTGCTTGTGGAAAACCTATGGAATACAATTTGGGAGACAGGAACGAGGAGGCTAGACTATGAATCCATTTGAAAACGCTTGGATACTACTCAAGGCAAGGAAACCCCTTAGCGAACGCCCACATCGTCAGAGAGTCACTCACAAAGATATGCCAGTTAGATACAACAAGAAGGGACAAGAAGTATCTGGTATGACTCTTCAGCAATGGGCCAACAAGTTGGCCGCAGAGCGAATGAGAGGGCAAGATAAATTGGGAAGTGGACCAGAATGGGAGGCTTTGAGAGAGGCTCTCATGAGAGAAGCAGTCATGGACCCATCACAGCATGGCCTCGGATTCTTGACCTCAATGGCAGACGATGGACAACCACACTTGTTCCCCGGACAGACTAGGCCAACAGCCGAACCTGCGCCTGCACCTGCACCTGCACCTGCACCTGCGGCAAAACCAGTACCAGAGGTTCCTTCGTCCGTTAAACCCGTTCAACGTGACACGACACAGAGGACACTATTTGATTATTGAAAGTTGAGTTGTATGCAATGCCCCAAGTTTTCAGCCCCGGTGAGCCCGAAACTCGCCCTCTAGACCCAGACGGAATAGTCTACACCACAGCGCAGAAGGTCGCTGACCTCCTTGAGATAGGACCGCAAGAAGCGGTGCTTATGTCTGCTAACGCAGAAGCCAACGCCGTATTCGTGACAGGTTCCGATTACAGGAACATAGGTTTCTCCGATGAAGATAAAATACTCATTTACAGTGACGCAGACCCATTGGGTACTACCTGTACCATCACTGGTATTTCATCCACTGCTGGTGGTGTGAAACTAACATTCTCGGAAACGATAAACCCCGGTCTGTATGAGATAGCAGACAACGGCTACGTACAGAACAAAGCGTCATTCACCAATGGTAGGACACGTGGTGTTACTAAGACTAAGGTGGAGACTATCATCAAGA